>Ga0097691_1000172_pt1 | contig 58784 bp, 44 predicted proteins | sample NGESurdeep072012_8_FD_72858 | JGI IMG/M metagenome (GOLD analysis project Ga0097691, IMG submission 72858) | Arctic peat soil microbial communities from Barrow, Alaska - NGEE Surface sample 210-1 deep-072012 | ecosystem: Environmental > Terrestrial > Soil > Wetlands > Peat ...
CCGGAGGGCTCAAAGAACCAGTGGGAATGAAGGCATCGATCTGAATCTTACTTTTCAAGTCATTCCCGCCTAAAAAAGTGGGGCTAGTTCAGAGGTTCCCTAAAGGGGGATATAGTGTGGCGCTGTTGGGAGCTAAAACGGAAATCCCGGCTTAAGCAATTCGATGCTGTGGAAGGAGACCTGTGAAAAAGACAATCTTGCTTACTTTGCTTTGCATTTCGCTCGGGATGGGTACGGCCTGGGCGACGAGCGTCGGCACAACAAACCCGAATCTTTTCGTGGACACGGTCAACTGGTGTCAGTTCGGCTGCGCTCAAGAGTCTACACGACACCGCAACCCTGGATCTCTCTGGGCGGCAACACTGGTCTGGTAGGCAACACCAACGCCCAGAACTGGCAGAACCTGCAGGTAGGCAACGGCTGGGCCGGCGGTTTTACCGCGAACATGGGCCTGGTTTACAACGGCGTAAGCACCCTCGGCAATGGGCCCACGAGTATCGGTATCTATCTGGATCAGCCGGTAAATGCCATCGGCGCTTGGATTGACGCTAATTATATTGGCCCGTTTACTGCCACTCTGACATTGCTCGATAGCAACCTCAACCCCTTCTTTACCTATAGCGTCGCCGGCGTCTCCGATTTCAACCTGGGAACCGCGCCATTCATCGGCGCAATTGACTTTCCACAAAGAGACATTTGGGGCGCCATATTCGACACGACGGCCGATGGCTTCCATGACCACGACTTCGCCATTGGCACCATGAAGCTCAACACTCCAGAGCCGAGCACAATGCTGCTGGTCGGTCCATCTCTGATCGCAATGGGTGGCTTACTTCGCCGCCGCCTGGCTCGCAAATCGCAGGAGGTGCTGTAATGAACTTCCGTAAACTGCTTTTTGTTTCGTTAGGCTTGCTACTGGTCTGTCAACTCGGCTGGGCGCAACAGGCAACGTCCGTGCAGGTGACAGCCGCGAGGGCAGAGCAGATCGGCCACGGCCTTCCCGTGGTTGCCCAAAGCGCAACGCCGTCTGGTTACCACCGTCCGTTCGTCTGGGTGGGCGGCACCCTGAGCAAGGGCGTGACACCACTCGTATCGCCCGCGCTTCCGTCCTTCTGCAATACACAACACAGCTACGGGTGGCTTTACTGCCCGAATGATCTGGAAATTGCTTACGAGGTTCCCTTCACGAAGACGCCGGGAGGGACCCTTATCTACAAAGGAAGCGGCGAGACGATCGCCATCGTTGACGCGTTCCATTACGCTGGAAACGAGGCTGACTTAAACCAGTTCAGCTCGGACATGGGCCTGCCTCAGTGTACGAGTGCGAGCGGCTGCTTCAAGAATGTCGACCAGAACGGTGGGCAGAACTTCTGCGGTCACAATGCGAATTGGGAACTGGAAACCATGCTCGATCTCGAGTATGCGCACGCCATGGCGCCACTCGCGAAGCTCGTGCTGGTAGAAGGATGCACCAACTCGTTCGCTGATCTAGCTGCCGCAGTTACAACGGCAGTTGGGATGGCGGACATCGTATCCAACAGCTACGGATCGCTCGAGTTTGGCGGAGAAGTCGGCCTCGACCCCGTCTACAATGTGAACAAACCGATTCTGTTCTCTTCGGGGGACAACGGGACACCAACGTCTTACCCCTGTGCGTCGCCCTACGTAACTTGTGTCGGTGGCACATCTCTACAGATCAACCCCTTCAACGCCCACCGTGCAAGCGAAACGGGTTGGGCCGGCAGCGGCGGCGGATGCAGCCAATTTGAGGTTAAGCCCGTCTACCAGTCAGCAAATGGGATCAATTACTGCTCGTCGGACCGTGCCACGCCAGACATCGGTGCCATCGCGGCTGACACCTCGGAGGTCGCCGTGCTTGACAGCGGTAACGGCGGTTACTTCCGGGTGTGGGGTACCAGTCTGGCCACTCCGGTGATGGCCGGTGTTTTCGCAGTGGATATGCAGGCCCGGGGGGGTAAGTTCCTCCATCAGATCAACGGGGACTTGTATCTCAGGGGCTGCCACGGAACGGCAAACTGCATTGGTCCGGGCCAGATCAACTCCTACTTCTTCTACGATGTATTTGCCGGCGGAGACAACGGGACGGGCACGCTCGGATTCGGGTATGACATGGTCACCGGCATGGGCGTCGCCGTTGGCAAGAGCATGGGTGGCCTGTACGGCATTCCAACTCCCTAATCTGTAACTTTCACTTTTAGTCGATCCCCATCCCGGTCATGCCGGGGTGGGGTTTTTGTATCCAAATTGCTGGAGAGTTGCTGCACCTGACCTAGACGATGGCTATTCACTATGAAGCAATGACAAACCATTCGAGTCAAGACGCGAAGTCATGCTTTGACGAATGGTGACATAGAGGGAGTGCTTGAACGCTTTGCACGAGTCCGTGCCGAGCACGATGAAGGTCGCCGTCCTCTGCCATCGGAGTTCTGGATTGTTTCTAACGTGGCTCCATCCGAATCGCTGAAAAACCAAATGAGGGCTTGGCCATCCGACGTGTTTTTCATGTCCCCTGACTGGGCGTCGAAAGAGAGCACTCTGCTACCACCCGCGTGGCTCGACCTCGATGCAGCAATCGCTTGGTGTATCAGCCAAGCAGCAAAAGTGCCTTTCCCCTCTTTGGCGCCTTCCACCATGGTTTGGAAGCTTGCGGGCATGATCCAAGCAGCTTCTGCCGGCACCCAGGTTACCTTTGAAACGAACCATTTGCCCGTAATCCTGGAGCAGTTAGTTGTACAGCTGCAAAAGTTTCCCCAGACTCCTTCGCAATATAGGCCTCATGAGATGGAACCTCCTTTCGACTCTGAGACTCCGGTTCGTCTACTTACAGGATTCTCTGGCTCAGGAAAGACGACCTGGGCAGCTCAGGGGAGCCAGCACTCGGCAGGTGCGGTGGCTTATTTTGATATCGGAGATATGCCTACGGCCGGAATTGCGGGCCAGTTGGCGAGGGAAGTCGCAGCAATTCTCAGCAGCGGCGGCCACGCCGAAGTGCGCCAATTGATGGCGCCGGGAGCGGGCGGGCTGCAACTGCTCGTAGCGCTCGACGGCCTACTCGTATCTAGGTCGATTTCGTTGACCATCGTTCTCGACAATGCGCATCGTGCGAATACAGCAGATCTCTCCGATATCCTGAAGACACTGCATTCTGTGAAGTGGGTTGTACTTGGTCAGCCGTGGCCGGGGAGTGCAGCCCTGGAGGCAGTGTTTGGAATGCTCGAAGAAACGCTCTTAGGCTGGTCGATCCTAACCATCGGCGCGGTCTTCAACGAGCAAGGCGCTCCCATTAACCCGGAACTTGCCGAAGACTTTCGCCGTCTGACTGGGGGGCTACCTCTGTATGTCCGGAGCGCGGCTCGTATTGCAGGCAGTTCGTATGCTGGCGATGCTCAGAAGTTCTGTGAACACCTGAAATCCCTCACCCATGCAAAGACTACTGGCCAAGAAGAGATTCTGAACGTGGTGCAAAAGCACCTCTCAGCAGGCTCTGTGGAAGTAAGCGCCGTAATGTCTTTGGCTGACGTTCCCCTCACTCAAGATGAAGTTTCGACGCTGATGCGGACGGGACTTAGCCTCTCCAGTGAGCAGACCGCCGCGGCCATTCGCGAGTTACGATCGTGGGGCATCGTCAACCAATTACTTGACGGTGACTTGGTCATGCACGACTCGTTCCGTATCATCGCTCGACAGAGCGGGCTATGGCTAGAGGGCGACCGTCTCCTGCACGCTCGCGAAGCCCTTGTAAAGATTCTCATGCGTCCACACGCAGGACCAGCTCGCGCTCGCCTCCTGTTCACCCTGCTGCCTGCCATTGGAAAGACCGACGAACTGATCGACTTTGCGAGCGGTAGTAGCGAACTGCTACACGAGATGGGAATATCAGGAAACGTAGGAGCGATTATTAAGGAGGCCGTCGCTAATGCCGAATTGACCTCCGAAGATCGCTTCTGGGCAGTCCAGACCCTCTTGTTCTGGGATCTTGAGAACGACGAGAGAGAAGCCGCAGAAGCGCATTACGCTGAATTGGCGACATTTTCAGCCGAAGGCCTGAAATCGCAACAGCAGCAGGCGCTTCTCCTGATGGAGGTCCTTATGTGCGGGATACGGCACGACAGGAGCGCCGCGCAGGTGGCAGTAAAGAAGGCGCAGCTGCTTGCGGACGATGCGCCATCATTCGACAGGGTTCTGAAGTACAACTACGCCCTCACTCTTTATCGGTGCGACGATCTCGAGGGTGCGAAGCGAATCTTGGAGCGCTTAACTAAACGCTATCTTGAGGTGTTGCATTTGCAACCTGGCGATTTCATAGCGCGCAATCCAGAAGAAATAGCACCAAAGCTCGACAAAGATGCTGGAGATGATGTCAAACGTTTCGCGGATGTCCTATCTCTTCTCGCGAGAATTGGTCTAAAACAGGGAGACATCCCTGCAATCACATCTATAAACGCGTTCAAATTCTATGTGTTGTCGCATTCGTACAGATCTGCCGTCAAATGGATGCAAGATGTTGTCGACCAACTCCTGATGATAGGACATTTGCCCGACGCTCGACAATTTATTGAAGGCACACTGCCAGTTTTTTCGAAAGGTCTGGCACTCGACTTGTTGGTGCCGGTCTACTCTCAGTATGCGGTCGTCTTAGCGTACTGTGGCGAAGTCGAACGCGCCCGACAAACGATATCGGAACTTGAGCCCTTTCTTGAGAAGTCTCAGGACTGGCAAGCCGAGGTCGAGAACCAAAAGAGACTTATTGAACAAATTGCAGGTCGCCCACCAGAGCGGAGTATTAGCTAACTCTTAGAATCCGACCGATCCATCCTGCCGCCCCGTGAGAAACCGCTGCCAGTCCCAAAAGTTGGGCCCAAGTCGGGTTTATTCGCTGCCGGAAGCGGGCTGATGAGAGGCTAGACAATAACCTAGCGAGTCAGCTTTTGGTTCGAAACCCGGGGGACGGAGCTGTGCTACATAAGCCCATCTCCCAGGTGGCAAGTTCCGATTGGGAAGAGACACTCTAGAGGGCGAAAATTACGCAGCTTGAGTTAACCACGTTCGAAAGTCGTCTGCTAGGGCCGACCAATTCGCTCCTTCGCGGTCAAATCTGTCCCAATTGACTTGATTGTTGTAGCGAACAGAGCGGGAATGTTGCCAGGGTATTAAAGGAGGTTCCATGCCCGACGAACTGACAATCCAGCTCGATTCTCTGCCCAGAATGGGCAAAGACGCCCTTTCCGCCCTCTGGCGGCAATTGTTCCAAACCGCGCCGCCCGCTCATCTTCGCCGGCAGCTGATGGTCCGAATCCTGGCCTACCGGATCCAGGAACAGGCGCTCAGAGGACTCAGTCCGGGCGCCCGTCAGCGGCTCCGCCTGATGGCGCGGGCGCTGCAGACAGATCCTGCGGCGGAGATCTCGGCTGCCCCCGCCTTCAAGCCCGGGACTCGCCTCATCCGCCAGTGGCAAAATCAGACCCACGTCGTGACCGTGAAAGAAAGAGGTTACGAATACCAGGGCTTCCTCTACCGGAGCCTGTCTGAGGTCGCCCGTCTCATTACCGGAACCCGCTGGTCCGGGCCACTGTTCTTCGGCCTGAAGCCAAGCCCGGCAAAGACGCCAGCTTCCCCGAGGGCCAAATGACCACAGAGCACAAATCCGCAGTTCGCTGTGCCATCTACACTCGCAAGTCGTCTGAAGAGGGTCTGGAGCAGTCCTTCAATTCCCTCGACGCCCAGCGGGAAGCCTGCCAGGCCTTCATCTTGAGTCAGCGGCAGGAAGGCTGGCGAGCCCTGCCGGCCCGGTATGACGACGGCGGCTACTCAGGTGGGAATCTCGACCGCCCCGCCCTGCAGCAGTTGCTCGCCGACGTCGAAGCCCACAAGGTCGACACCATCGTTGTATATAAGGTTGATCGGCTGACCCGCAGCCTGGCCGACTTCGCCAAGATCGTCGAGGCCCTGGATGCCCGGGGCGTTTCCTTCGTCTCCGTCACCCAGCAGTTCAATACCACCAGTTCCATGGGGCGGCTGACCCTGAACGTATTGCTCAGCTTCGCCCAGTTCGAGCGGGAGGTCACCGGGGAAAGGATTCGGGACAAGATCGCGGCCTCGAAGCGCAAAGGTATGTGGATGGGCGGTGTTCCCCCGCTCGGCTATGACCTCAAAGACCGGAAGCTGATAGTGAACCCGAAGGAAGCGCAGTTGGTCTGCGACCTTTATCGTCTTTATCTGGAATTGGGGTACGTGTCCAAATTGAAGATCCACCTCGACCGAGAGGGGATCAAGAGCAAGGTGAGGATCAGCGTGGCCGGGAACCGCTCAGGTGGAAAGCCTTACTCGCGCGGGGCCCTGTACGAGATCTTGAAGAACCGGATCTACCGGGGTGAGGTCGCCCACCGCGACCAGGTGTATGCCGGGGAGCACGAAGCCATTGTGCCGCAGGAGCTGTGGGATCAGGTCCAGGCTCAACTGAGGAGTGACAACCAAGGACGTAGAACCGGTATCCGGGCAACCGCGCCGAGCCTTCTGGTCGGACTGCTGCAGGATGCCCACGGCAACGGCTTTACTCCAACGCATGCGGTAAAGAACGGCAGACGATATCGCTACTACGTTTGCCAGCCGGCGAACGACAACAAGGGCAGCACCGGCAATCGCCCTACGCGGCTACCGGCGCATGAGATCGAAAGCTTAGTTCTGACGAGATTGCGGACTCTGCTGCAGTCCGACCACGAGGTCATGGACCAACTGGGTCTCCCCACCGACGATCCAGCCCTGACTCAGCGACTGGTCGCCGCCGTCGGGAATTCAGCCAGTCAATGGCCCTCGACGCCGCCCCAGAAAATGCACGAATTGGTGACGAGGGTGATGAAACGGGTTGTCGTGCACCCAGAAAGGGTCGAGCTATACGTCAGCCGGTCTCACCTTCGGGATGCTCTGATAACGGACCGCTCTACAACTTCTTGCCAACTCCGCGGCGATGACCTGTTCGTCCTGGAAGCCGAGGCGAAACTCAAACGCTGCGGAGGCGAAGTGAGACTGGTACTACCGCCCAACGCGAAGGGCGACATCCCCGGGCGATCGTCACCGTCGCTGCTGAAGGCAATCGCGCGTGCCCACGACTGGCGGGAGCGCATCATGAATGGCACTGCGCAGGGCCGGCGGTCTATCGCAGCGCAGACCGGACTTGACGAACGGTACGCTAGCCGGGTCCTCGATTGTGCCTTCCTTGCACCCGACATCGTAGAGGCAATACTCGATGGACGTCAGCCCCACGATCTGACTGCACAAAATCTCTGGCGCAATCTCCCCACAAACTGGGTAGAGCAGCGCAAGCGTCTAGGTTTCCGGCAGATCAGGGTCTGAATCTTCCGCAAGTTCCTTTCCCGACAGCACCGTCCCGTCCGAATCCACGAAATTGACGATGAGGTTGGGCGGCGGATGAACAGTTCGCTCGAGATCAGGATAATGCGTAAGCAGTCTCAAATACTCTTTGGCAGCTTTCAGATCACCTGCCGCGGCTTTGTTGGCTAATTGCATCACCATTGCCTCGAGTTTAGTGATGTAGCGGCCGCGGCCGTTTTGGGTAACCTTGATGCGTTCACCGTTGACTTGGAAGAGAATCTTATCGAGGGCTTTGGATCCCTTTGGTCTTCCTGTTGGGTTCCCCGATTGGCCTTTGACGAAACGAGAACTCTTTGGCGGCTTACGATAACCAACGCGATAGGTGTCATCGTGCTCATCCATGGCGCACTCCAGCATCTTCAAATAGCCTCCCTGTCTTTGCATGAACGGCAACCTCGCCGGTATGTCGTTGCCAACGGCGGATGGCCACGTCCAAATAAAGAGGGTCGATCTCGATGCCATAGCAGATTCGCCCAATCCGCTCGGCAGCCAGGAGCGTGCTGCCCGACCCCAGGAACCCGTCGAGTACGATGTCGCCTCGCGCCGAGCAGTCGAGCAGCGCATCGGCGACGAGCGCAACTGGTTTAACGGTGGGATGGAGCGCTAGCAGGTTCCCCTCCTCGCCACCTTTGGAGAGCGTGTTCACACCCGGGTACTCCCACACATTGGTCCGATATCGTCCGAAACGGCCCAGCTGTACGTTGTTCCGGTGTGAGTCCTTGCCGTGTCGGAAGACGAACACCAGTTCATGGCGGGAGCGATAGAAGGAGCCCATGCCACCGTTGTCTTTCACCCAGACACAGAGGTTGAGAAGCGAGTCGTAGGCCTGTCCGCCTGCAGCCAGCAATTCCTTCATGTGACGCCAGTCCATGCAAATGAAGTGCACCGAGCCGAGGGCACTATGCCGGGCCAGCAAACGCAGGCTGGTGGACAGGAATGCGACAAACTCGGCTTCGCTCATCTCGCCGGAGGCCATCGCGAATTCTCGATGGCGGGTCTCACCGTTGCCACAAACATGACCATCGATCTTCACGTTGTAGGGAGGGTCAGAGAACACCACTGCGGCGCGTCGACCCGCCATAAGAGCCTTATATGACTCTTCCTGTATCGAGCTGCCGCACAGCAGTCGGTGCTTTCCCAACTGCCAGAGGTCTCCAGGCTCTGTAACCGCTGGTCCGGCGATTTCTGACGGAAGCTCATCGTCCTCGACCGACTTCACCGAGGTCTCTTGCAAAATGACATCAATTTCAGGGATTTCAAAGCCAGTGACAGTGACGTCCAATTCGCCGCTCTCGATGGTAAGCAGGTGCTGGAACTCGATGGCCAGAATGGACTTATCCCATCCAGCGTTCTCCGCGAGCTTGTTGTCGGCAAGTACATAAGCTCGAACCTGCTCTTCGGAAAGCGAGTCCAGGCGAATGGTCGGCACCTGTTCCATATCCAGCAAAGCGGCGGCGCGCACGCGGCCGTGGCCGGCGATGATGGTGTTCTTGTTGTCAATCAGAATCGGATTGGTGAAACCGAAAGCTCTGATGCTGTCGGCAATCTGGCGGACTTGGTGCTTGGAGTGAGTACGGGCGTTGCGGGCGTACGGGGCCAGAGCGGTTATCGGCCGATATTCGATTGATAACTCAAGATTGCGTTCGGATTCCATAGGTGCGCTCCAATGTTGATCAAACGGTATTGAAGTTTGGTCGGTTGGTGTTGCACGGCTCGCCAGGACACTCGAGCCCGCGTCTAATTCGTGATCCATCGGCTTCCTCCATCCCCTGCAATTGAGTGTGAGGTCAATGTGCGTGGCTGTCAACGATTGCTGAGTAGCTATTATGTCTTGTATGTGCTATCAATAATCTTGCATGCCTAAACAAAAGAGACCCATCCTACTCACATCAAATCCTCTGGATAGTCTGAACAGGGTTGTCACACTGTTGAATCGCAAGGAAAGTTCGGATCTGCGGGGGCTGGTCAAGACGTGGCGCGATTCAGGGCCGAACCTGCAGAAGATGTTAGCGGCAGACTTTGACCTACACCGTCGAGTGACGTATCTGCTCCAAGTCGTTCTGCTTCCAACAAAATCCGGAAGGGCACATTTGGCATTGCTCCCGGACATTCACGCCGAGTCAGAGGAAGAAATTGCCTTGCTGATGTTCGTTGAGTTGGTTCTCAATCCTTGGTGGGACAGGCTTGGTGGGCCGTGTGCGAGATGTGGCCGCTACTACATTAAGAAGACGTCTCGCCAAAACGTGTATTGCTCCCGCTCTTGTGGCACTTTCGCCACGGCGAGAGAGGCAACATTGAGGCAACGGGCGGCGGAACACAGCGATAAGTTGCTCCGCGCCACTGCTGCCGCTCGAACTTGGGTGACCGCCAGGACGTCGATTGACTGGAAACAGTGGGTTTCACTCAAGGAGCCCGACATCACCCCGAAATTGTTGACTCGAGCTGTTAACAACGGCGAACTGCAACCTCCGGTTAAGCAAGATGGCGCGACACGGAGGGCTAGTGATTGACAATTCGGAGACGGCATTCACGGAAAATGAGTTGTGCTCGGGGTATTGGGCCACAAACGCCTATGGCTATGCACGGTGGCTGCAAAAAACAACGCATGTGACGTGAGCCCCTGCAGTGCATCTCAATGCGTGGTCAGCAGATTATGGAACCTGCTTAATTCGTCCGAACCGAACCTGCAGGTTGTGCTTCGTGCAGCAACGAACGCAGGGTTGCCAGAATACCTCCGTGGTTTTTCATCAAGTACTTCTCGATCCGAGCATTGTTCAAAAGGCGCTCCGCGTATCCACAGAAAACCGTGAGAGTTAACATGTCGGTTCCGTATGAAGCCTCTACAGCTTTCAGATCCCTGACCAACGACTCGGATTCCTCCTCCAACATAGCGATTGCAGCCTCATTCGGTTGGTCTTTGCCGGTACCGTTTTGTCCGCCGAGCAGTAGCTCAGGCCTGGTAACTGCTAACAATGACTTGGCAAAACGTGCAGAATAGGTTCTTGCTGCAATCATGTGCTCGGCGGCTTCAATCTGTCTGATCGCTCGCATCTTCTTAAGAACAGCGAAAGTATCGGCAGGCACATGTATGTTTCGCAGGAGATCCACTGCCTCCGGGCAGATGCCCTCCAGCATATCCCTCTTTCGCCGTATGCTGACGACATCCAGGTTTAGAGCTGTCGCGATGCTTTGTTCATCCACTCCGTTAGCGATAGCCTTCAGAATCATGAAATGCTGCGCAATCGGAGGAGCGTGATTGACTCGCTTGTTGTAGGTGTACGCCTCGTCATCTGTGGATAAGATTGCGCGAATCTCGGTTGCGTTTAGGTGCTTCAAGATGTCTAAGCGGAGATGTCCGTCGAGCAGTATGTATTCATTTGGCGACTTGGGGTAAACGGCAATCGGCTCAATCAGCCCAATGTGCTCAATTGAGGCAGCGATCTGTTTGTACACCGAGCTTCTTCTGACGATTGGGGTCACGTCACGTTGAGGAATTATGCAGCCGGTAGGCAGCATTACTACATAACGATCGAAGTCGTTCCGTACTTTTCCTCCCATCAGTCGCTCCTTAGTTCAGCATTGAAACCAGTTGTTCAGGCATATCGGTCAGATTTTCCGCCCGAAGCAGGGTCACGAAATTGTCATCTGACATTAGCTCGCGCATCGCTGATGTCAGCATTAGCAAACGATCTCTGGTAGCTGTGGCCCGCTTTATCAACTTCTTCTGTTCTCGAATGTGGTGTTCGTATTCCTGCACAAGCGATTGGGCGGTCGTTCTGCGTTTCTGGACGCTGAGTCGACCCACTTGCCGAGCCTCCAGAATACGTTGCGCAATGACTCTCTTGGCTGCCGTCAATCGGGCGCCGCGCAGGTCCCCCTTTTCGTAAGCCTCAGAGAGCGCACGTTGAACCTCGTGATCATTGCCGCTTGCAATCTGTATTGCAATGCTGATGGGGAGTTTTCCTGCTTCGGCCGCGGCAATCAGTGTGCCTTCCCCCTTGTCGATAAGCCGGGCAACACCATGGATATAGGCGCGTTCCAAGCCTAATTTCTGTGCAATCTGTTCGTTTGAGTACCCGCGGCTCTTTAGTACTTGGACTTCCCGGATCAACGACCTATTCGACGGCTGCCTTCTGGCGATATTCTCAACCAGGCTCATCAGGTATTGCTGTGGACGCGAATAGTTGGTGATGATGGCAGGAATCGTGCTCTCTCCAAGAGCCAAGTACGCCTCCAGGCGGCCCTGACCGCAGACCAGATCGTAACTTGTGCCGTCCTGATCCACATCTCGCCTGCACACAGTGATTGGGCGTTTCAATCCAACCGCCTTGATACTTGAGACGATCAGCTGAAACTTGACTTGGCTTCGCGAGCGCGGGTTGGCGACCCTAATCTCCGCGATCGGAATGCGTTCGATCTCATGTTCTTTCACGCGGCCTCCCCTACAGCGATGCGCCGGGACATTGTCATTAAGAAGTTCAGATTGTCGAATCGGCAGGCATCGAGCACGATGTTCGTATTTGCTGACAACCGAAGCTTCGCTGCCATTTCTTCCATTTTGGGCAGAAGATAGTAATCCAATACTTCATTGTTCTCTGGCGTAAGTCGCGCAGCGATTGTGACGTCCGGTTGTAAGGTATTGTCGAGACGAACTAGCCATCGGTAGTTGCCGACAGAGATCTCGCGGCATCGAACCAAGACCAACGAGGCGGTGTACTCCTGGTTGATTCTCAACAGGTCGCTCTTGCTATCTCGCGAGACGCTGGCCCCATTTGTTTCCAGGCTGGAAATGATCTCGTCGAGGTGTCTCCGATGCGCCTGTCGAACCATCCGGTTAACTTCGAGATACCGAAGATCTCGAGACGGACTGAATCCGATGAGCTGGTAGGCGCGCACCAGGCTGCCGAATCTCTGCCTAAAGCACGAACTCGAAGGCATATCCTCCGACTCGGCAATGAGGATTCCAGAGAGTGTGCCGTAGCGTCCCAGTAAGAATCGGAGTCGTTCCAATAATTCGGTGTCGCTAAGATGCCGAGAACGAGCTTGCACAATAGCGGCAGCCTCAGCGAACTGTTGCGCTGTAACAATCGGCGTAAATGCGTCCTCGCAGCGAATCCACATTTCCGGAGGATTGTTGATTCGCCTTTGCTTTAGTTTGAACGATCTTCGGTTGAAGATGTTGGTCCCGACATACTTGGGATTTGTCAGGACCTGATGAACAGTAGCGCGATTCCACGGCCTATGCAGATCGGTTCGACAGCCACGTGAATTCAACCAAGCTGCGATCTCGCATTCTGATTTTCGTTCGCGCGTGAACAATTCATACATCTGTCTTACGTTCTCAACCTCTTCGGAAGGACCCGGAACCAAAACTACGCGATCGGTTTGAATGCTCTTCTGCTGGCCGCGAGCCAAGATCTCCTTCGAAGTTCGATCTCTGTCCACTAGCTGGCGACGTAAAGCATATCCCGCTGGCCCGCCTTGCCGGAAACCTAATTCGATAAGCCTGCATTGGCCCGCAAACACTTTGACCGACAGTTCACGGCTGTATTCGCCGGCCATCGTGCGTTTAATCGTCTTCAAGAGCGACGACGGCAGCGAGTCATCGTTGGCAAATTGCTCGGCGCAATAGTGGACTCTCACATTCGCCCGTTTGCAGATGTATTCGTAATACCCGCTCTCATCCGCGTCTTGAAAGCGTCCCCACCGACTGATGTCATAAACGAGAACAACCGTGAAATCTATGTTCCCGGTCTGCACATCTTGGAGCAATTGCTGTAAGCCTGGCCGGCCAGCTAAATTCAGGCCGCTTCTGCCTGCGTCTGAGTAACTGCGAACTATTCGGTAGCCGCGTGACTCCGCATAGCGATGTATGGCGTCGGACTGATTCTCAGTGGAATATTGCTGATGCTCCGTGGACATCCGCACGTACTCAGCGGCGTTGGTGAGGAGGGCCCTGGACGGAAAAGAACCGTTTTCTTGCATACATTCCCAGGATTGATTTGCTTGAGAGGTGCCGGTTAATGCAAACGAGGGCGTTACCGGACAATATCTTAGCAACAAGGCACGTTCCACATTGTTAATCTGTCGTAAATCTTCAAGAGTCTTCTGAGTACGGCTCTGGACTATTCGGCGGCCGATGCGGCGGCTTGAGCCCTGGCTACACTTGCTGTTTTAGCGCCCCGACAGCCCGCGGAGACCCGGAGCCAACCGCCCCGAGCTGATTCCCTGATGAGCCTCTGACGATTCCCTGATAGGCTTCGTGAAATTCCCTGTTCGATTCAGTACTGAACCAGGCTACTTCTCCGAGAAGTGCCGCAAAATGAGTCGATTACGGCGATGAGTGCCGAATTAGGTCGCCCCAAAATCCCAAAATTCCCTGTATTATTCCCTGTTAGCAGGGAATTTAGGCGGAGAAGGGTTCGCAGCAGACTGCCTCCTCCGCCATACAGTCTCAACTGCAGAGAAACTCTGCGGCTTTCCGCTGAACATCGCCGGAAATGCCCGCAATTCTGCATGTATTGCGCTTAAAACCGGACTCGGAGAAAGTGCCCTGCTGGAGCCAAAAGGCTAGCTTTGCCGCTCCTTCTCTGGAGGGCTCCCAGGCAGTCCGGTTTGAAGATTCCCATCGGGCGAATGCAACGCGATCAGAAACCGATCGTTCTGCGAATGCGGGCTTGACTTGTTTCGGCTGATCACGAGAGGTCCTGAGGTCCTGAAATCCTCCGGGATCGAACTTCACCTACCGGACAAGTGTGTCCTCGCCTTCGGCCGAATGGCCAAAGCACTGTGGGCTATTGGCGCGAATGTGCAGTCCACGGAGTTTCCCTGCGTCGACCACAACGCCTAACGTCTTGCGAACGAACGCGCTGGCTTGACTGACCGGAGCCTGACCCATTGTATAAAGCAGGGAATTCGGGGGGGTGTCTTTGAACCAACCGCTCCTGTATGGCAGGCAGACAGGACTAATAACCGCGCATCACGAATTCTTTTTGTTGACAATTCGCTTCACCGTAGGGGTGATACTACTTATCTTGGCTTCTCGGTACCGACCATCAGGGCAGCATGAGACTATATTCTCAATGGAGTTAGGTGCTAACATCTCATCAAAGTACCCGCCATTCTGTTGAATCGTATAGCCCATACGTACCAGCGCCTTAGTAATTCTGTCCCTCGTTAGTCGTATGCGGCTATGCCACCAACTAGCCTTGCGCGAATGGGAATTGACATTTACGTTTAAGAGAACACAATAAGACTACTTGCTCCTTTCCCCCTAACCATGGACATGCCGCAGCGGTCTGCCTCTTTTCCCGTCGCCCAACAGACGAACGAGCCTGTTCGGATTTTCCTATTTGAAGCGACACAGATGACCTGTGAGCTCCTGTCCCACGCTCTTGAACAGTCGAGATATGGCCTGAACGTTCTTGGATCGGGCGTCAGCCTCAAAAGCAAAGCAGATCTCGAACTAGTTGAATGCGATGTTGTGGTCATTAGCTCGACACTGGAAGACGGGCCCCTCTCCGGCTTCACGCTTTTGCGATACCTTGCCAAGACGAATCGAAAGGTACGATGCGTGATGTTACTGGACCAGGGAGAGCGCGACCTCGTGGTAGAGGCTTTTCGAAACGGCGCAGCCGGGGTGTGCGAACGCAATCAGCCTTATGAAATGCTCTGCAAATGCATCTATAGCGTGAGTCGTGGACAGGTTTGGGCGAACAGCCAGCAACTGAAATATGTAATGGAAGCGCTGGCAACCGGAATGTCCGGTCGGGTGACCGACGCGAGAGGTCAACTCTTGCTGACTCGGCGAGAAGACGAGATCTGTTCCTTGGTAGCCGAAGGATTGAAGAATCGAGAAATTGCGAAGCTACTGAGTCTTAGTGAACACACGGTCAAGAACCACTTGTTTCGCATCTTTGAAAGACTGGGAATTTCGAGTCGCACCGAGCTCGTCCTGTACGTCCTGGGGCAGAGAGGCACAGCAGAACAACAAGAACGGGATCCGTTGAGCGCGTAGCGCCAATTGACCCTGGGATACTTCAGCCTCACTCTTCTGCAAATGTTGACCCGTGGAAATGGTTTTGTTCGACGACGACGGCGGTTGCTGGTTCGTCCGACTTGTACTTGGTCAGATGTTTTGACTGCGGTCGGTTGCAAGATCTCGACAACAAGAGATATCTTCCATTTCGCGGCTTCGGTGTTATTTTCCAGATTCCGCCGGGCAGTGTAAATAATTGCCGCAACGGTGAAAAGATTTCCAGTTAAATACTGGGATGGCGGCGTCCAGCAGGGTAATATGTCCTACTCTAATGTAGAGACATCGGTTTGTGATTCTACCTCTATCGCAGGTAGATAGGACTACATTCTCCTTCTCATACACCGGCCAACTTTGTGCTCATTGCAAATCTCGGGTTAGTCGCATACATTGCGTCAACCAGAAGTATCAACCAAAGACCTGGCCGACTAGGTTGACAGCACATCCCCCGTGCTGGAAGAGCCTTCGCCAGAATAAGGGTCTTCTGGAAGAGGCCTGATTACTCACCAAAGTGAAGTTTTCCACAGTGACTTCTTGTAAGTCACCATCGCGAAGCGTTGCCCAAAATCGTATTCAGTGCAGTCCAGGAGAGGGAATGAGCTTTGCAGCCAATCGTCTGCCAGAGGTGTTTACTGCGCCAGTCGCTACCGATGCTCCCCGCTGGTACGCGGTGTATACATACCCGCGACATGAGAAGGCTGTGGCTGAGCAATTGGAAGCTAAGCGTGTGGAAGCCTTCTTGCCTATCTTCGAGAGCCGTAGCCGATGGAAGGACAGGAATGTCAAGATCTCTCGCCCTTTGTTTCCAGGCTATGTCTTCACTCGAATCACGATGGGAGATCGAGGTAAAATAGTTAGCATTCCCAGTGTGGTCCGAATCCTTTCGTTCAACGGTCGACCTGCCGAAATTTCAGACCAAGAGATTGAAAACGTCCGACTTTGCGTGGGGCGAGGGGCGACCTTGGAGGCCCATCCAATTCCCAAGATAGGCGAGCGCGTGCGGGTCTGCTCGGGAGTCTTTGAAGGAGTGGAAGGAATTGTGCTCGATCGGAAGAACAAGTGCAAGGTGATCATTTCCATAAGTCTGATTTACCAAGCCGTGGCGCTTGAGATCGATTCCAAGCACTTGGAACCCGTGCGATCTGCTTCGTCCGCGTGCCTAGTGCCCGCTTAGGCGCCACGAAATTAACTTAGGTCAAATCCTCAGCTGACCGGTGCGGAAACTGGGTGCGTATGGGTTCGGTTGATGAACCTCCTGCGCCTCCCCATGTTTCTCGCACAAAAGAGGCCCTATCACAACTCCCGACTCCAATAGCCGCAGCCGAGAACGCAGGAGTGCCCATCGATACTCAGTCTCCGCGGATGCCTATTTTGCATGGCAGGAAGGCGAAGGCCCGTACTTCAGGGGCGCAGGATCAACCCGCGACATCAGCCAGCGCGGCGCGTTCATCCAGACACTTAGCACACCGCCGGTAGGGTCGGAAATTTCAGTAGTGCTGACCCTTCCTAGTATGACTGGCTACGCGCCAAGGAAGAGCCAGCTTCGCGGCCGGGGCACCGTAGTCCGCCTGGTTCCTTCTGAGGGATTCGTCGTTGACGTGAGCTTTCGAATCCTAAGGGCCGGACCTGTTGAGGTGAACGCGGACTTTGGTCTTATGTGCTGATTGGCTGGCGGCGGCCCAACTAGAGCTCAACATGCAGTGTTTCGCCACCCGGAACAAGCAGCACGTGACCGTCCGCTCTGAGGGGAGTCACTCGGCTGCTGTATTGAGGTTCACAATGCGTCTCGTTACTTACATCTCGACGGGAATTGCGACATTCGGTCTATGTCTGGGATCTCTCGCTCAGTCGGCGCCGGCATTTCCGCCCGGGGCCAGCCTTAGCGTACGCACCACGGACGGAAGTCATACAGGCGCAACCTCAGCGCCGGACTATGAAATCGGGGCGGACGACATTCTAGCGATCAATGTTTGGAAGGAACCTGATTTTAGCCGAACTGTTCCAGTGAGGCCCGACGGGAAGATCACGATGCCCCTCATAGGAGACTTACAGGCTTCCGGGAGAACACCCGAACGGCTACAACAGGAAATCCAGCAACGGCTCCAGGCCTACATCTCGGTGCCGGAGGTGACTGTCACCTTGCAAGAAGTGAAAAGCCTAAAGTTCAATATTGTGGGCCAGATCATGAGGCCGGGGTCCTACCCGCTTAGCGAGTCCATGACGGTGCTGGACGCGATAGCCCAAGCCGGCGGAGTGGGGATCTATGCCAAGAGTAATGCCATTTATGTCCTGCGGGTGCGGCCAGACGGATCATCGGTGCAGCTGCCCTTCCATTACAAGCAGGTGCTGAAGGGATCGAATCTTTCCCAAAACATAAAGCTCCGACCTCGCGATACGATTGTTGTGCCGTAGTGCGAACTATGAGACATGGGTCCAAACCGCTGGCGCTGTTTGTGCTCCTGATGGCAGTTGGGTCAAAAGCTCAGGTTGCTGTCGCACCTGGACCTGTTATGAGGCTCGACAGCTCTGCGGGAAACCAGTTGGCACCTAATACACTGGTGCTCGGCAGCGGAACCGCTGTGAGCTATGACTCCAACGCATTGAACGGCCAACCTCCGACTCCAAATGTGCAATACACGGTCTTTCCTCAGGTTGGGCTCAATCTGGCCCGCCCTCGATGGGACGCGTTAATCAGCATCGTGCCGGGCTTTTCTTACAGCAGCGCGAACCTGCCGGAATACCAGGCAGTATCGCTAACGTCTGCTGTCACTCTGCAATACCGGCCTTCGCAAAGGCTATCGCTGAATTTTCTAAACAGCCTGGTGTCAAGTACGAACCCGTTTGACAGCCTGACTCCGGCCTACCAGCCTGGATTGGGCGGCGTACCAAATGGCACAGGACCGGCCCTGAATTACCTGCCAAGGACGAACGAAGTTGCATCGGCGGACGCGGCCTACAATTTGAACGCGCGTACATCGCTGACAGCGCTGGCCGCGTACAACTACATTGGCTACCAGCACGATCCCAATGTTCCCAACGCAGCGCAACCCTTTCAGCAATCGAATTCAGCCCAAGTATCGCTGGGCTTGCATCACAACTCGAGTCCACGGTATCAAAGCAGCATACTGTTCGGGGCACAGCTTTTTGACTCCGGTCAGGGTCTGGTTAAGACGGTCGCACAATCAATGCAGTACGCCCTGCAATATTCGCCGAAACCAACCCTACTTATATCGGCAATGATCGGCCCCGAGTACGCACAAAGCTCCTATGGGGGTGGGCCAGACTTGGGCGCGGGGCGGGGCGCTAATCTCGTAAACCAACGCGCTGCCGGGTGGTCGTGGACAGCGAGTGCGGCGATGGCCTGGACCTGGGGTCCGAATCAATTGTCGGCGGGCGCATCCAGGCAGCTCGGTCTAGGGACTCAGTATCAAGGAAACGTTGAGGCGACTTTTCTGCGTGCCGATTTTCACCGCCAACTTCCAGGCCGCGCAGACCTGGCACTGTTTGGCGGATACAACATAAATAAGCCTATGTTTCTGGCCCAGTCGGTCCCAAGATTTTCAAATAACTACCTGTCCACTGGCGCCGCGCTCAGCAAAACAATCGGCAGCCGCTGGATCGTTGGTATTGCTTACTGGTATCTTTTGCAGAACAGCCCTCAGAACGTGGGTGATCTCTACTCTGGAGACCACAGTCGGGTAGCGATATCCCTATCCTACTCAATCACAAAGTCCCTCAGAAAATAGTGGAAGCTAGACCCAATACGCAGGCTGGCACGTCTACCATGAGTGCCACAATCGCCAGGCTATTTGCGAGACGGTGGCTAATCGCGGCTTGTCTTGTCGCGGGCTGGGTTATAGGTACAAGTATCAGCTGGACTCTGACTCCAAAGTATAGGTCCGAAACCCTGATCTTGATCGAGCAGCAGCAAGTACCAGAACACTACGTTGAGTCGAATATCGCCTCGGATATGCAGCAACGACTGCAAACGATGAGCGAGCAAATCTTGAGCCGTACGAGGCTCCTTGCTCTCATCGACTCCTTCAATCTCTACGGGGAGAATGTAAACCAACGTGATCGGGACGCGCTCGTCGAGCAAATGCGCAAAGACATCAAGATTGACCTGATCACCAGTGAAGGCAGAAGAGATCAGCTTTCGGCCTTCAAAGTGTCTTATTCGGCGGCCGATCCCATCTTAGCGAGAGATGTTACGAAGGAGCTAACCTCTCTCTTTATCAGTGAAAATCTGCACAACCGCGAACAAATGTCGCGGGACACGACCTCGTTCCTTCAAAGCCAACTCGATGAGGCGGGGCGGAGCCTGGCGGAGCAAGAAGAGAAGCTCCGGCAATTTCGGACCCAACATTTAGGAGAATTGCCGGAACAGCTTCAAAGCAACCTCCAAATCTTGGGGGGCCTGCAGATCCAACTACAGGCAGCCAATGACTCCTTGAGCCAGGCGGAGCAACACAATCTGTATCTGAAATCGTTGCTTCATCAGTATCAATTGTCGGGGACATCAGCCGCGTCAGACCGGCCAGGAAGTGGAATGCCCCCCCCTTTGACCACGCAAGCGCAACTGGCCGCACTAAGGACTCAACTTTCAGATCTCGAAGGCCGGTATACGGACCGTTACCCTGACATCCTACGCATCAAACAGCAGATCGCAGATCTTGAGGTACAGCAGGCGAAGGAATCTGTATCGTCGTCAGAGGTGGCTGGAGCCTCTGCAACCGGTGCAACTACTACTGCCTTTGCGGCTGGTCAGGCCTCTCCGATGATCCAGCTTCGTGGCGAGCTCTCGGCCAACGAATTCCAGATCAAACGCGAAAAGGAAAAGATCAAGAGGCTCGAAGAGCAGATCGAGGTCTACCATTCCAGGCTTAATTCGACGCCAGCGCGCGAGCAACAGGCGGCAGCTGTCACTCGTGATTACGATCAGTCCCGTACTTACTACGAGACCCTGCTGGGCAAGAAGCTACAGTCTGAAATGGCGACAAACCTCGAAGAGCGCAAACAGGGCGAACAGTTTCGCATGATAGATCCTCCCAGCCTGCCACAGAGCCCATACTGGCCAAACCGTTTAGCATGTTCGCTCGGCGGACTGGCACTTGGGCTGGCGCTTGGGCTGGCAATCGCCACGATGTTAGACCTTCTCAGCCCGCGGCTCACCCAGGAGAGCGAGTTAGCTGAGTTTGTCGGTTCTGGCTATATCTTGGCTCTTCCCTCTCTGGCTACCGAGCTGGAACTCAGGAGAGCCCACAAGAGGCATATCGTGGAATCAGTGATGGCGGGTCTGCTAGCGGTGATAATTCCTGCTGTAACCCTTCTCGCCCACTTCCGGCACTAACCGCCTAGCGTCCAGGCACCAGCTTGTTCAAGCAGACTCTGTACACATGATGCGAAGTTCAATATTTGGCCCTCTACAATCGATCCATACTGAGGACGAGCTCGGTGGTTTTCGCATTGAGTCCCACATTCCTCATTTTGCGTGTACCGTCGATGGCGAGCTGGCGGAGCCAAAGGATTTTGCGCTCCCAAATGGACCGGAAGAGCGATTAGTCTCCGTCAACGATCCGAGTTCCTTCGGGGCTGAGATATTTCGAACCCTGGTCGCGCGTCTAAGACAGGCCCAAAAGCGGCATCCTCTCAAGAAACTTCTGGTCACGAGCGCAGTTCCCGGAGAAGGAAAGACAGTCATTTCGGCGAACTTGTCTATCACTTTGGCGTTGCACCAGAAAAGGGTCTTGCTCATCGATGGCGACCTTCGAGGATCCAGTCTTAGCCGGTGGTTCGATATTGTTGACGACTCGTTTGTATCAAGTTGGAGTGGCCAAGGGGCTCACCGATTGCCCTTGCTACGAAAGGCAGAGAGACTACCCCTCTGGGTAGTCCCAGCGGGGAAGCCCGTGGAGATGCCCGGGAACATCCTACAATCGCCTGAATTCACCGGGGCGCTAGAAGCGCTCGAGCCTGATTTCGATTGGATTGTTATCGATTCGCCGCCACTCGTCCCATTCGGTGATGCCGGAATACTGGCAAGCCTTTCCGATGCTGTCGTGTTCGTGACTCGCAAAGGCGTGACGCCAAAGAACGCGCTTCGAGATGCCCTTAACTCGATCGACAAAAGCAAGATAATTGCCACGATCCTTAATGGCACTAATGTACCCAGCCACAAGTATTACCGCGAGTACTACACGCACGTGGGAGGGCTTCTTCCTGCTCACAGCGGGACCGCAGGAAGAAAACCCTAATACTAGATTCCAACTTAGGGCCGGAAATACGCCCCCATCGCTTCCCTTTCAGAACAATAGATAACGTTTAACCGGCTATCACTACGCTACTGCGGGGTTGGCCGGCACATAAGGTACAGAGTTTCACGTGACCATCAGCAAGCCAGCGCAACTTCAGGCTTTAAAACTGAGTCCAAGGGACTGGACCTCCATGATCGCGGCCAAGCTGTCGGTAGATATCGCATCAGAAGCAGCGTTTATGCGAATACTCCGGCTAGAGGTTAGGAGAAGTGAGCGATCCGGAAGACCTTTCATGCTGGTTCTGGTCAGCGGCGACCCCTTCGGCGGAGAAACAGGGCCGAAGTTTGCGAGCGACATTGCAGCCGACATTAACTCGTCAATACGAGAGACGGACTGCCTCGGCTGGTACGAACAGGATTTGACGCTCGGAATTCTGTTGACTGAGGTCGGTGACGCCGACGACGCGAAGGTTGAACTCGTTGCTCAGAGGATTTCGCGGGCGATACGGATGGCAGTCAGCCAGGAACAGTATCACCACTTACGACTTGTAGTCCGTCTCTTCCCAGAGGCATCGAACAACGAAAACGACAGCGCCTGGAAAGAAGCTTTCTATCGCAGTCTTTTTCACCAGCAAGATTCGGGACCCCAAGAAAGTACTCTCAAACGGACCATCGACGTCTCGGGGAGCCTGCTCGGCCTCCTGCTATTGTTGCCTGTCTTTGCGGCGATCGCAATCCTGATCAAGGTAACCTCCCGTGGCCCTGTTTTGTTTTGGCAGAAACGTGTTGGACAGTTTGGACAATTGTTCACTTTCTACAAGTTTCGCTCGATGTATGCGGACAGCGACTCCGGCGTTCACCGCGACTACGTGACAAAGTTGATCGAAGGCGCGCAACACGTCCAGCAGCCCAACGGAATGTATAAGCTCGTCCACGATACCAGGGTGACCCCGTTAGGTCGAATTCTACGTAAGTGGAGTCTGGACGAATTGCCACAGTTCATAAATGTCTTGGCCGGCGACATGTCACTTGTTGGTCCCCGCCCTCCCCTGCCCTATGAATTCGATCGGTATCGTACTTGGCACAAGCGCCGGGTACTGGAAACCAAGCCCGGCCTAACCGGATTGTGGCAGGTCAAAGGCCGCTCGCGAACAACCTTTGATGAGATGGTGCGCATGGATCTTCGGTATGCCAAATCCCGTTCGCTTCTGAAAGACCTAAGGATCATTCTGCAAACTCCGGGCGCAATGTTCACTGGTAGCGGAGCGTTCTAGTTGCACTGCACCTTGCGGACTAAACACTTATGTGAGTCGCCAATATTCCCACGCAGCGTCCGACTGTCCTAGTTCCGGCTGATCGAAGGCGCGAATAGGCAAGCGAATACAAGAGTTTCCAGTTGGCTGTTGTCACCGAATCAGAGGGAGACGAGAATGCTCAAGGTAGGAGTTATCGGATATGGATACTGGGGCCCGAACATCGTCCGGAATTTCCACCTGGGCCCTCAGTCTCGCGTAGAAATGGTGTGCGACAAGAGTCCGGACATGTTGCGCCGGGTAAACCAGACCTATCCAGATATTACAACCACGAGTAATTGTATGGACTTACTCACATCTCCTAACATCGATGTGGTAGCCGTCGTAACTCCGGTCTGGACACATCACGATCTGGCGAAGAAGGCGCTTTCGAATGGGAAGCACGTCTTCGTAGAAAAGCCATTCACCTCCAGTGTTGCGCAGGCCGATGACCTAATCGAGCTGGCCCAAAAGAACCACCTACAGATCATGGTCGACCATACATTTCTGTATACCGGGGCAGTCCGTAAGATACGACAACTCATCGAGGATGGCACGCTCGGCGAGCTCTATTACTACGACTCGACCCGCGTAAATCTTGGCCTCTTTCAACATGATATCAACGTACTTTGGGATCTAGCACCCCACGATCTTTCGATCATGGATTATTTGATCGATGCCAAGGCCGAAGCAATTTCCGCCACCGGCCAGAGGCACCTTAACGGTCACGAAGACATCGCATTCATGACCGTCTACTTTCCAAATAAAGTCATAGCGCATATTAACGTCAACTGGCTGTCTCCTGTAAAAGTCCGCACGACGCTCATTGGAGGACAGAAGAAGATGCTGGTATGGAATGATTTGGAGGCCGACGAAAAGATCAAGGTCTACGACAAGGGTGTACACATCAGTGACCGCAGTAGCGTGTATGACCTGCTCGTCAGCTATCGCTCCGGGGATATGTGGGCCCCGCAGTTGGAGAGAATAGAGGCCCTGAAGGCGGAGGCCGACCATTTTATCGAGTGCGTCCACAGTAACAAGAAGCCGGTGAACGACGGCCATGCTGGACGTCGCGTGGTTCAGATGCTGCAGGCGGCAAGCAAGTCTGTTGACAACCGAGGGGAGGCGGTGCGCCTGTGAGCGATCTGCTTCGCATCGCTCCTGACGTAAAACTTGGACGGGACGTAGTCCTGGCCGGATTCATAAACTTATACGGATGCGAAATTGGGGACGGAACCAAGATCGGAACATTCGTTGAAGTACAGAAGAACGCAAAGATCGGCAAGCAGTGCAAGATCTCGAGCCATACCTTCGTCTGCGAAGGTGTGACTATCGAAGACAACGTGTTTATAGGTCATGGTGTGACATTCATCAACGACACTTACCCGAGAGCTACGAGCGCCGAAGGCAAGTTACAGACCGAGGCGGATTGGAGAGTTGAACGGACGATGGTGAAGAAGGGCGCCTCAATTGGTTCCGGTGCCACGATTCTCTCCAGCGTGACAATTGGGGAGAATGCGATCGTGGGGGCAGGAAGCACGGTTACGAAAGACGTGCCAAGAGACACTATTGTGGCGGGAAATCCAGCAAGAATCTTGCGACGTATCGTTCAGGCTCAATCCGAAGCGTCGATTTCGAAGAAGAAATAAATGAGTGGCTGCGGTGGACGCTACATTCGTAGCCTGGAATTTCGTTACCTAGATCTCCGCCCGCCCCGAATCTTCTGGCTGAGATCCAAGTTGCCTCCGACAGAAAGAGGTGCATCCGATGAGTAGCATTCAGATTCCGTTTCTGGACCTAATAACTCCCCACTTGGACATGGAAGAGGAGTTAACCGATGTCTTTCGAGCAAGCTTGCACACTGCCGCATTTATAGGAGGTAAGGCAGTTGAGGACTTTGAAACTGCCTTCGCGGAGTTTTGTAATGTTAGTCACTGCATCGGGGTTGGCAGCGGGACTGATGCGTTGCGCTTCGCGCTCATGGCCGCCAATGTCTGCCCTGGCGACGGTGTCCTCACAGTGCCTAACACCTTCACCGCCACAGCGGAGGCAATTTCGCAGGCTGGAGCCCGGCCGGAGTTTATAGATATCGATGAGCGAACCTACAACATGGACGCTGAGCGGCTCCGGATATATCTGGCGACAGAGTGTGATAGGGATCTATCCACCGGACGGCCGATTTCTCGCCGGACGAGCCGGGTAATAGCGGCGGTCGTGCCCGTCCACCTATACGGACAGATGTCCGACATGGATCCGATCATGTCACTAGCCGAGACGTGGAATCTCGTCGTCGTCGAAGACGCCTGCCAGGCTCATGGAGCCGAGTATTTCTCGCGAACCGAAGAACGCTGGAGAAGGGCCGGGTCTATAGGAAAGGCCGCGGCTTTCAGCTTCTACCCCGGCAAGAACTTAGGCGCCTGCGGTGAGGCTGGAGCCGTTACTACCAACGATCCGCATCTGGCCCAGAAGATACGCATGTTGCGCGATCATGGGCAGGCAGAAAAATACCACCACGAAATAGAGGGTTATAACGGAAGGCTCGACGCGATTCAGGCCGGTTTTCTGCGAGTGAAGCTGTCCCATCTGTCCGAATGGAACAGGCAACGTCGAGAGAAGGCCGAGACGTACCGGAAGCTGCTTTCTTCAGTCGACGGCCTGATTCTCCCATTCGAGCCACCCTGGGTTCGGGCGGTGCATCACCTCTACGTGGTCAGGGCACAAGATCGCCAGGATCTGCAAAACTACCTGAAGATAGCTGGCATCGGCACGGGCATTCATTACCCAATTCCTCTTCACTTGCAGAAGGCTTATCGCTTCCTCGGCTACGACAAGAAAGACTTTCCGGTAGCCACCAAGGTCGCGTCTGAGATCCTTTCCTTGCCAATGTATCCGCAGCTGACATCTTCCGGCCAGGAGATAGTTGTCCGGACACTGAAGGAGTGTTTGGTAGCTGTCGCTAATCTCCCGTCAGCGTAGCTTCGACTCCAGCGATTAACAGCTGGGCACAGAATTGGCGTTCAGAGTCTTGCTGGAGCAATGTTACGGCGGCTTGAAGAACCGAACCCAATGAACATCTGGATTGATCTGGACAACTCTCCCCACGTACCGTTCTTTGTACCGATCATCCGGGAGTTAGAGCGGCGCGGGTACGGGATAGCGTTAACGGCTCGCGATGCATTCCAAGTGTGCGAGTTGGCCAACCTCCACGGCTTGAAGTACAAACGCGTGGGGCATCACTACGGAAAGCACAGGGCCCTGAAAGCTTATGGTCTATGCGTACGAACAGCGGAGCTTTTTCCCACAGCTTGGAGTGTGAAACCGGATATCGCTGTCTCTCACGGTTCCCGCTCCCAACTGCTCACCGCTGCGATCATGGGGATCCCCTCGATAGTGATCCTTGACTACGAGTTCGCCAAGCTTTTGGTGTTTTCGTCTCAGACCTGGGTCATGGCTCCGGAGGTGATCCCTAACTCCTCAATCCATCACAACCAGGGCCGGGTGCTTACCTATCCTGGGATTAAGGAAGATGTATATGTTGCTGGCTTTAAGCCTGACCCATCAATCCAAGGGCAGCTCGGGCTCGGCGATAAAGTGGTGGTCACCGTGCGCCCCCCAGCGAACGAAGCCCACTACCACAACCCAGCCAGCGACGAACTCTTCCATGCCGCGATCGAGTTCATCGGCGCAATACCAAACACCATGATCGTTCTTTTGCCCCGCAACAGCACGCAGGATGCGTCGGCTCGGAAAACATGGCCGGCTCTCTTTTCTGCCGGAAAGATGATTGTCCCTGAACACGCGCACGACGGTCTCAACCTTATTTGGCACTCCGACCTGGTCATCAGCGGCGGCGGAACCATGAACCGTGAGGCGGCGGCGCTTGGGGTCCCTGTATACAGTATTTTCCGGGGCCGCATTGGAGCGGTCGATCGGCATTTGGCAGATACCGGTCGCCTTGTACTCATCGAGAGTCCAAACGACGTGCGCACGAAAATCATCCCAGCGGCACGTCCTCGAACTGCCGGCCCCGCTCAAAGTGCAGGAAACGCCCTTATGGCTGTGGTGGACAACATCGTCAAAGTGGTGGAGTTGAAATGCTAAGTCGCGTCTCGTCGAGCGGCGTGTCACACAGCGAAAGCATCGCCCCGACGTCGCTCGGACAAGCGACTGAGGTTCACATCCCTGAGCTCACCGCTTTGGCGGTCCGGGGACTGGTCGAGATGTTTGACGTCGAGAAGCAATTGTTCTGCTTCCGGCTTAACCAATCTCAAGGCCGGTTAGTGCGGGAGGGCTACTCCAGCCGCTACACCCTGATCTCACTTCTCGGACTCCACCGCCTCGAAGCAGCGGGGATTTCGTCCCCCATTCCAGTTCGGACCGTCTTTGATGGTTGGATACAAGGGGCCATCCCCATTCCCAACATCGGTGACCTGGGTTTGACGCTGTGGCTTTGCGCTTTGGTTTCACCCGAGCGACTCGATGAGCTCTATTCCAGCCTCAACGTCCGGGTTGCGCTGTCTCACTCTAAGGAAGCTCGGCAGGGAAGGACCATGGAACTTGCATGGTTCTTGTCCGGGTTAGCTCACGCCGGTTCAGTTCCGGGCCACAGTCTTCCCGGTCTAGGCGATTTGGCTGTTAAGACGTTCCACTTGCTGAAGAAGAACCATGGTGCTCGAGGCCCCTTTGGCCATGGGTTCAAGGAAGGTACACTCGCCGGGGTCCTGAGAGGCGAAGTTGGTAGCTTTGCCGACCAGGTTTATCCCATCTACGCGCTGGCCAAGTTTGCTCGCGTATTTCAAAGACCTGCCGCACTCGAGCCCGCTCTGGAGTGCGCGGACGCAATTTGCATGGCTCAGGGCTTTTTAGGTGAGTGGTGGTGGCATTATCACTCGCACAACGGCAGAGTGCTCCAACGTTACCCAGTCTACTCCGTCCATCAGCATGGCATGGCTCCGATGGCGTTGTTCGCGCTCACTGAGGCGACCCAAGTCGATTTCAGTGAACCCATCTATAAAGGGCTCCGCTGGATCGCGGGCAACAATAGCTTGGTCGCCGACTTGCGAGTGGAATCGGCTGGTGTGATCTGGAGGGGTATCTATCAGCACGGCACCTATCGAAAGTACTTCGGCAATGCGCTGAACTTCTTTGGGATCGCGGACGACGACACGGCTGGCGACCTAGGCATCCGATTCGAATGTCGCCCCTATGAACTCGGCTGGCTGCTGTACGCATTTGCGAGCAGGCGCCGGACGGAACAATTATGAAAATCATGAGTGTTGTGGGAGCGCGGCCTAATTTCATGAAGGTCGGTCCCATTATTGCGGCGATCAACACCTACAATGACCTGCCACCAGTAGGCACCGTCCGAGGCGACTCCAAGGCCATTCACCATGTCCTTGTACATACCGGCCAGCACTACGATCAACTGATGTCTGATTCGTTCTTTGCCGATCTCGGTCTGCCGCGGCCCGACGTTCACCTGGGTGTGGGCTCTGGGTCCCACTCCACCCAAACGGCGGAGATAATGAGGAAGTTCGAGGGGATTCTACTTCACGAGAGGCCTGATGTTTTGCTGGTAGTGGGTGACGTTAATTCCACACTGGCCTGTGCTCTGGTTGCCGCCAAGATCTCGTTGGATGACCTCGGAACCCGTCCACTCATCGCACACGTGGAGTCAGGCTTACGCTCTTTCGACCGTTCGATGCCGGAAGAAATCAACCGCATCCTTGTGGACCAGCTTTCGGATTTGCTCTTTGTCACAGAGGAGAGCGGGGTGCGCAACTTGGCCAACGAGGGTATTCCTGCCGAAAAGGTCTTCTTGGTTGGCAATACCATGATTGATTCGCTTCTGGCTTATAAGGAGAAGGCGGACGAATCCACAATCCTTGATGATCTAGGCCTTCGCAAGGATATGGCCAACAGCAAATCGACCCTCTCGGCACAACCTTATGCATTGCTTACGCTCCACCGCCCCGCCAACGTCGACCGTCGCGATGCCTTCGAAAATATTCTAGAGGGTCTTGAGGACGTGGCAATGCAATACCCCATTATCTTTCCAGCCCATCCTCGAACCCGGAAGCGCATCACGGACTTCGGTCTCGAACGGTATTTCACATCGGGCGACGTACCGTGCAAACAGGGGATATCAGCTGCGGTGAGCGGCTCGGGCGCTATTCGCATGATCGCGCCACTCGGATACATAGACTTTCTGTGTTTGATCAAGAACGCCAAGATGGTTCTTACGGATTCCGGGGGCATCCAGGAAGAAACCACGTGCCTGGGCGTTCCCTGCGTCACGCTCCGCGAGAATACGGAACGACCGGCCACGGTTGAAGTCGGCACCAATGTCCTTGCGGGCGTAAAGAAAGAAGGTATTCGTGAGGCCACCCGACGACAGATGGATGTCAGAAAACCCAGCATGGCACCAGACCTGTGGGACGGCAAGAGCGCTCTCAGAATTCTGGACGCAATCATCCTGAATTTGCAGAACGTTTGGGTCGACGAGGCTCCCTCCCAAATGGCTGCACAAGCCGGTGTTGTTGGCGGCACAGTCGGTACATCAGCTGTCAGTCTAGCCGGGACCTGAGAGCGTAGCTACCGGTTGCCGATGCTAGATTTTCGGTTCCCTGTCGCCGTCACGCTACGACGGCCTCTGCCGATTACGTTTTGAGCTTGCCGAACCTTGTAACTTGAGTGCACGCCGCCCCGAGCGATCTGCTAGCAATGGGGACTTAGCGCCACGACCGCCTCTGCAAAACCTAACGTCAGGGCGCACTTCCAGGCGACGGAGTCACACAGAGTTTTATGGAACTTAGCGTAATAATCGTCAACTGGAATTCGCTCAATTACTTGCGGTCTTGCCTGTCATCACTCTATCGCGAGGCCCAAGAAATCAGCTTCGAGGTAATTGTTGTCGACAACGCGTCTCAGGATGACTGCAAGAGCATTCTGCAAGAGTTTCCGACCGTGCAGTTGATCGAAGCTTCGAGGAATTTGGGCTTCGCGCAAGCGAACAATCTGGGCTATGCGCGATCTGCCGGCGAAGTTCTGCTGTTCCTGAATCCTGATACCGAAATTATCGGTGACGACCTAGCAAAGATGGTGGCCTACTTGCACTTGCACTCTGACTTAGGTGCCGTGGGTGCCCGTTTGCTGAACAGTGACGGCTCCCTACAGACGAGTTGTGTTCAGGCTTTTCCGACTATCTGGAATCAACTATTAGATTTTGAGGTTCTTCGGCGATTGTTTCCTGCTTCTCGACTGTGGGGAATGAAGGCGCTCTTCGACGACCAGGCACCCGATGCGGATGTTGTCTCGGGAGCCTGTCTGATGGTCAAACGAGGCGTCTTTGAGAAGGTCGCTTGCTTTGGCGAGGAGTACTTTATGTACGCCGACGACTTGGATCTCAGCTACAAAATCAGGCTGGCTGGATACGGAATTCATTGCCTGAATGACTGTAAAGTCATCCACCATGGTGGCAAGAGTTCGGCCCAGCAGGCGGATCACTTCTCCGACGTACTCCAGCGCGATTCGATTGCGTTGTTCTTCCGGAAGACTCGAGGGGCTTTGTACTGTGGCGCTTACCGTGTCGCTACGGTTGCTATCGCCCTCATTCGCCTACTATTCGTAATTTGCGTCATCCCCTTTGGAGCGACTGGCCTCCTTCAGGGAAAGGCCCCGCGCCTGGTCTTTCGAAAGTGGTCGAAGATACTGAGATGGGCACTAGGTTTCAGTCCATTTCCCTGCGTGACCGGTAAAGCAGCCGGTGTCTGAATCGTCACTGACAACAACGGAATGACCCGCTACGTAATCATTACGCCGGTACGCGACGAAGAGCAGTATGTCGCAGCGACGATAGAATCCATGATCAATCAGTCCATCCGGCCCGTGGAATGGGTGATTGTGAACGACGGTTCCACGGACCGGACCGGCGCGATCGTCGATCGCTATGCTGGCAAGCACTCCTGGATCAACGTCATCCACCGTCCAAATCGAGGCTTCCGCAAGTCGGGCGGTGGGATCGTGGAAGCATTTTATGACGGGTACCACGCACTCCGAAGTGATGACTGGGATTTCATCGTGAAATTGGATGGGGACCTGACCTTTTCTCCAGATTACTTTCAGATGTGTTTCGAGTATTTCAGCGCGCAGCCTCGGCTCGGAATTGGCGGAGGAGGTATCTATCACGAAGTCCGTGGGGAGTTGAAGCTCGAGGCGAGCCCCAAGTTCCATGTGAGAGGAGCAACCAAGATTTATAGAAAGGCTTGCTGGGAAGGAATTGGTGGATTGTGGACCGGCGCAGGATGGGACACGATCGATGAAGTTAAAGCCAATATGCTGGGCTGGGAAACCAAGGCCTTTCCGGATCTTCGGCTCCTTCATCATCGCTTTACTGGATCAGCGGACGGGCCGTGGCGCGACAATGTTAAGCACGGTACGGTGTGCTACTGCTGCGGATACCACTCGCTATTTGTTGCGGCCAGTTGCGTGTACAGGCTCACTAAGAAACCTTATGTCGTGGGATCTGCGGCGATTTGTTATGGATTTCTGCGGGGTTATCTTACCCGAGCGCCGAGGGTGAACGACACGCAGCTGATCAGCTACGTACGCGAGCAGCAACTGAGACGTCTTTGCGGTCTGCAGACCATTTGGAGATAATCGCGGTTTTAGTCTTCCGCGGAATTGATATGTGTGGAATTTGCGGGAAGCTGAACTTTGAGCAAGACGCCGTCGTTGACCAGTCTCTTATTCGGTCAATGCTGGGCACCATCCGTCATCGAGGACCGGATGACGAAGGGGTTTATCTGGCCTCCCAAGTGGGGTTGGGTCACAGGCGGCTTTCCATTATCGACCTTCAGAGCGGCCACCAACCGCTATCCAACGAGAACGCCACAATCTGGATTGTCTTTAACGGAGAGATCTACAACTATCAAGAACTGCGCGCTTTTCTTTTGAGCAAAGGGCATGTTTTCAAAACACAGACTGACACCGAGGTGATCGTCCACCTGTACGAGGAACTCGGACCGCAATGCCTGGAAAAGCTTCGCGGAATGTTCGCCTTTGCCATCTGGGATGAGAACACGAAAACTCTCTTCCTGGCGAGAGACCGGGTTGGAATAAAGCCCCTCTACTACTGCTTGACTAGTAAGTCGCTGATCTTTGCCTCAGAGATTAAGGCAATCCTCGCAGACCCTGCTGTTAGTCGCGAGATTGCGCCTGAAGTCATCGACAGGTTCCTAACTTTCTTGTACGTGCCCGGCGAGCAAACGTTGCTGAAAGCGATCTGCAAGCTTGCCCCAGGACACTACCTATTGGTTAGGGACGGCAGGCCGGAAGTGCGCCAATACTGGGACCTCACGTTCGCCAAATCTGCGCACGGGCCAAGCCTCAAAGACGCGTCGGACCAGCTTGAAAGCGCTCTAGCGGAAGCAGTCGAGATGCACATGATCGCAGATGTGCCAGTCGGCGTGCTGCTGAGCGGCGGAGTGGACTCCACCGCCGTGTTGAGCTACGCCACCGAGAGGACCGATAAGGAGATCAACACTTTCACCGTAGGATTCTCAGAATCGGGAGTTATCGACGAGCGCCCATACGCGAAGCTGGCATCGGAAACATTCGGTAGCCGGCATCATGAAATGACCATTTCGTCTGCGGATTTTGTAGGATTCATGCCCCAATACGTCTGGCACATGGAAGAGCCGATTTGCGAGCCGCCCGCTATTGCCTTGTATTTTGTCTCGAAGCTGGCCAGCGGCCACGTCAAGGTACTCCTCTCGGGAGAAGGCGGCGACGAAGCCTTCGCAGGGTACAGCAATTATCGCAACCTTCTCTGGCTTGAACGAGCTAAGCGTGCACTTTCTCCTCTGAACGGCGCTGCCGCCCGCGGACTTTCACTCGCAAACTCGTGGCTGCGCTCGCCACGAGCTGCGAAGTACCTGCCCCTGATGAACGCCCGGTTCCCTGATTACTATTACAGTCGCACCTCAAACCCGTATCGTTACGCTGGGAACGGATTGGGCAAGTTGTATTCAGCCGATTTTGCCCGATCGATTGATCGTGAGCACACTCTCGAACCGATACGCCGGCTAAAGGCGCATGTCCGGGACCTTAATACCCTCGACGCGATGCTTTATATCGATACCAAGACTTGGCTGCCCGACGACCTGCTGGTTAAAGCGGACAAAATGACCATGGCCAATTCCGTTGAGTTGCGTGTGCCGCTGCTCGATCACAAAGTCCTCGAGTTCGCTGCGGCCCTTCCCGCGAATCTCAAGATTCACGGCTTCACGACGAAATACCTCGTCAAGAAGGCTCTCGGCACGAGGGTTCCCAGGCGCATCCTGGATCGAACCAAAGCTGGCTTCCCCGTCCCGTACGAATCGTGGCTCAGGGGCGATCTACGCGGTTGGGTGCGTGAGATTCTGCTCGACACGAGGGCGGCAAGCCGTGGTTACTTCGAAACGAGCGGCGTAGAAAGGATGCTGACCGCGAACGAGGATCACGGTGCGAACTTTAAGGAGATTTTTTCACTGGCCACTCTGGAGTTGTGGCACCGAAACTTCGCCTGAATGGAGGTTGTCTTCAAGGAGGCCTTCCTCGCAAGGGCCGGGACACCGGCTCTCCCCTGCGACTGTCGCGGGTGCAAAGAGTTGGTCCACCGCGTTGAGACGTTTCTCCGAACTTCGAGTGGCGAATGGAACCAAAATCCGAAGGTCCAAATTCCGGCGAGTATGCAGCCGTGTACTTTTTTCACTTCCAACAGCTACCGATGGTCACTTAGACATGGTTACTTTCGTGCTGATAGCGCTACGCTTTGGCGAGAGTTCATAGCCCCTCTTGTGAGAGCATTCCGTTTACGTTTCGCAGGGGGGATGTACGTGCGTCGAACCTATTTCTTAATCGCCTTCACCGTTTTTCTTTTTGGCACCGCTAATTTTGCGGGAGGCAGCACCTACTATGTCGCCGCCAACGGCTCAGACTCGAACAATGGCACCAGCAAATCAACGGCTTGGCTGCACGCACCAGGCATGACCGGTTGTTCCAGTCTCTGTAGTTCCGCAAATATAAATCCGGGAGACAGCGTGATTCTGCGCGGCGGCGATACTTGGCACTTTTCGGGACGTGGGACTCCGGTGGGTCTGCCATGGAGATGGCCGCAGTTCGGTGGAACGAGTGGAAGTCCCGTTTACATAGGAGTGGATGTTACCTGGTTTACGGGAGGATCGTGGACTCGTCCCGTATTCACCGGCGATAATCCTCCGAATACATCGAATATTGCTGGCTGCGCCCACTCTGATGATGGACTAACCTATTTCGTTCACGGCTTCCAATTGCAGTATGTCACTTTCGACAATTTTGAATTCACCGGAATGTGTTGGGATGCAGCGGCCAGTCCAAGCAACTTCCCCGGCTACACAGCTAACAATCTCAGCACGAACCTCACATGGTCTAACCTTTACTTCCACGGATGGACACACACTACGAATTGTACCGGGAGTGGTTGCTCCACCGGCCCAGCGGCGATGGCGGGCGACAGCCATTCGAACGGTGGGCAGGGGAATCAGTTTGTCAGAATCGTTTGTGATGGGTCGGACACGAGCAAGGATGCGATGGCCTGCATACTGTGGGACGCCTACGACATCCACGATTCCGTCATACGGCAGATGGCTCAAGGCGTGGTTGCGAACAACTGTCACATACTCCACACCACCCTGTTCGAATATATTTATGAAGCTCCTGTCTCTACTGGAGACCACTCTAATGTTTGGGAGTGTAACTCGGAGGGGGCGGGAAACAACGTCGTATACAACAATGTTGTTCGACATACGCAGACCGCAGTGACAATGTGGATCAATCCAAACAAGACGGACTACATCTATAACAATGTGATGTACGACATCCTTTCTGAAATCTGGGCATGGGATAATAGTAGCGGCGGAAGCGCAATATTCTATAACAATATCTTCGCAGATACGGACACCATCTGCCCGCAGCCGAGAAACGGAACTCTATTCAACAACTTGTTCATCAACAGCAATTCGTCTTGCTCGGGGTGGACGAATAATAGTTCATTTTCCATGACGGACGCGCAGGCAGCCGTGGCTGGCTTTACTTCCAGTAATCTCTATCAGCCGACAAGCTCGACCTGCAACGGGCAATCCTCCCCAACCTGTCCCATAGGAAACGGTTCAAATCAAACCAGCAGTTGCGTTGCCGCGGGTGTCGCGCTCTGCAGCGATACGACGAACGCCTGCACCTATCAATCCACTACTCACAGTGTGAGCTGTCCGGCGCGATCCGCGTTGCCAAGACCTTCGGGCGGAAACTGGGACGGAGGGGCATATCGATATGGCACAATCAGTCAGCCGAATCCTCCGACGAACCTTACTGCCACGCCCCACTGAGTCGCGTCGATATATGCAAGATTGCTGCGGGCCGAACATTCTCCCGACGTTCGGCTTGTAGCAATATCTGTCTAGTCACTTTCTGCGCTAGATACAAAGGGATAGTATCCGCAGTCTCGCGTTGCGGGTCAAACGGTAGATGTGCCCGCACGAATCTCACAGCATGAGCGGCAGTCAACTTCACGGACTCTGAATCGATCACACAGTGCCAGCCACAAAAAATATTACGTTCGTTGTCGCCGTAAATGACAGGGAGTCATTCAAAACTAACTTCCTTGCGTCGCCGTGCTTGCGGGCGCCTTACGAGCATCAGATCCTGGTTCAAGAGGGATTTGTTTCCGCGGCGAAGGCGTACAACGATGCAATCGGTAAGGCATTCCATGACCTCGTAGTCTTTTGCCATCAGGACATCTTCCTGCCAGACAACTGGGTTTTGGAACTGTCCTGTGCACTTGAATCTTTGGGAATGACAGACCCCAACTGGGGAGTACTGGGATGCTACGGCGAGACGCTGAACGATAACGGACGCGGGTATGTGTACTCATCTGGACGGGGCATTATGGGGAGGCCGTTCAGAGACCCAGCCCAGGTCCAGACACTAGACGAAATCGTGCTCATACTGCGAAAGTCGTCTGGCCTGTTTTTCGATGATAGGTTGCCTCATTTTCACCTTTATGGAACTGATATCTGCCTGCGGGCCGCGAGAAGGCAAATGAAAAGCTATGCCATTTCGGCCTTTTGCATCCACAATACAAACCAGACCCTGGTTCTGCCCAGCGAGTTCTACGCGTGTCATAACCATATTAAGCGCGTGTGGAACGACTGCCTTCCCATTCGAACAACTTGCCTCAAGATCACGAGATTCAGCTTCTCGCTATATCGAAGAAGACTGAGCGAGCTTTATCTACGACACATCCGCCGAAAAGAGCTTGGGGGCACCCGCGTTCGGGATGTACAAGGCATCCTGCGGAAGTTCCCGCCAGGCCTGGGTCCTACCGACCTCGTTAACTCGTGAACCGCTGAGGAGTTGCAACGGTTTGCTGAGCCGGCAAGGGCGGGCAGTCTTGCATCACGGCGATCCGGATGCATCGGCACCGCGATGTTTACCTCCCTCCGGCCAGCACAGTTTATTGCTTCGTACTTGATCTCGGTCCCGCAAACTCAAAGAATCAAGAGAAGTCAGGAACCAGTGGAACCGGAAAACATCAGGTTCGGCGGGGGCGCAGCCGGCACCATATTGCACCCTGCGGTCGCGGTCGCGTTGTTTATCGCCATCGCTCTGATACTGCTTTTGCCGCGAAAGTATGTGGTCATACCGTCGCTCTTGATGGTGTTTCTTGTCCCTTTCGGGCAGGTAGTAGTGCTCGGTGGGATCCACTTTACGGTTTATCGTGTTGTCGTTCTATGCGGGCTAATTAAATTAGCCACTACTTCGTCCTCGGCAACAAGTCGCTTGGCCGGCGGATTCAATTCGATCGACCGTGCTTTTGCGCTCTTCGCTATCCTGTCCTTCATAACCTTCTCGGTCCAGTGGTCAGAGACGCAGGCCCTCGTCAAGAGTCTTGGAACTCTCCTGGATGTACTTGGGGGATATGTTGTTTTGAGATTTCTGATTCATGACAGGGAAGACGTAGTGCGCACAATTAAGGTCTTTGGCGTTATCGCCATGATCTTGGCAGTGTGCATGAGCAATGAGCAGATCACTCATCAAAACGTCTTTGGGTGGCTAGGCGGCATTGAACGCGCAGTGGCGGTGCGCGAGGGCAAGGCCCGCTCGACGGGAGTGTTTGAGGTCTATATTACTGCCGGTGTATTTGGCGCTACGCTCTTGCCACTGTTTATATGGCTGTGGTCAGAATCAAAATCCAAGATACTGGCATCGCTTGCGTTGGTTGGAGCAACTGTCATGACAATCACTTCCAACTCCAGTACGCCTCTTTTGGCTTATGTAGCTGGTATTGTTGGACTTTGTTTCTGGCCGCTCCGCAAACATATGCGCGCATTCCGTTGGGGGCTTGTAGTGACCCTGGTAGGGCTTCATTTGGCGATGAAGGCCCCCGTGTGGGCCTTGATCGCACGCATCGATCTCACCGGTTCCTCCTCTGGGTATCATCGTTACATGCTGGTAGATGGCTGTATAAGACACTTTAGCGACTGGTGGCTAATCGGAGTCAAGAATTATAACGATTGGGGCTGGGACATGTGGGACTTGTCCAACCAGTATGTAGCCTACGCGCTGACAGGGGGGCTAGCGACGCTGGGGGCATTCCTTCTGGTGATCTCCCGTAGCTTTGGGCGGCTTGGAACCGCGAGGCAGTCGGTCGAAGGTGACACGAAAAACGAATGGTTCCTCTGGTGCCTGTGTGCCGCTCTGCTGTCCCATGTGGTGGCGTATTTCGGAATCGGATATTTCGACCAGATGCAGTTTGCCTGGTATGCAGTGTTGGCCATATTGTCGGTGGCTGTCTATGAAGCCATGCTACCACCCGTCCTTCACGCCGAAGCGGCAGTCGTTTCAATATACGAGGCAAGTGCATCTGTGAATTGGGAAATGTGAGAGAAGAATCAGTGAACAGTACTAATACCCAGGTTAGGGTCTTATATAGCTTTCCCCACAAACTGGGTGCGGATCGAATTTGTTACACGGCCTGGCAACAGGTGAACGGTCTTGCCAGTGCGGGAGCGGACCTCCTGGTGTTCCCTGGCGCCCTGCACAAACCGGTCCCGAGCGGAGTGAAGGTCCGCCCTACTCTCGCCAGAGGGAAACTCCGGATTCCATACAAGCTGCTTGGCAGCATGAACGCTTTTGCGTTACACGACTGGATTGTGTCTCGCCGAGTCGAGGAACTGGTTGGGCAAATTGACATCATCCACACTTGGCCACTGGGAGCGCTTGAAACACTCAAAACCGCCGCTCGACTGGGGATCCCGACCGTCTTGGAAAGGCCCAATGCCAACACTCGGTTCGCCATGGAAGTTGTGCAACAAGAATGTGATCGGCTAGGTGTGGCTTTGCCTCCCGATCATGAACACGCCTACAACGCGGAGAAATTGCGCAAAGAGGAAGAAGAGTACCGGTTAGCGTACCGGCTGCTATGCCCATCGGATTTTGTCGTCAAAACCTTCCTCGACAAGGGGTTTCCCAGAGATCAATTAGCTCGTCACGTGTACGGGTTTGATGAGAAGGTGTATTACCCGAATACCGGGCAACGAGCCCCTAAGCGCGGACTGACGATGCTATTCGTTGGCGTCTGCGCCGTAAGAAAGGGAGTCCATTACGCCTTGGAGGCTTGGCTGCGGTCAACGGCTCATCGCGATGGCACCTTTCTGATCGCTGGGGAGTTCTTGCCGGCATATGCCGACAAGCTTGCTCCTATGCTCTCGCATCCGAGTGTCCGCGTCCTGGGTCATCGCGACGACGTGCCGGAGTTGATGCGGCAAAGCGATGTTCTTATTCTGCCCAGCATCGAAGAAGGCTATGGCCTTGTGATCGCAGAAGCGATGGGCAGCGGCTGTGTTCCTCTAGCTTCAGAGGCATGCACTGAAGTTTGTCGCCATATGGACACAGGACTCGTCCATCGGGTGGGAGACGTTGAGACCCTTGCTCAGCAGATCAGCGAGCTGCATGACGATCGAGGGCTATTGGAGAAGCTGCGCGCTGCATCGCTAAGGTCGATCGATGAGATCACATGGACTGCTGCCGGAGTGAGGCTGCTTCAGGTATACCGCGAAACAATTGCAGCTTACCAAACACGAGGAACTATGAGCCAGCCGATTAGCTCTTCGGACGCCCGCATTCGTGCGGATCTTAATGGCGGGATAGAGCTTCGGAAGGAGAGGGAAAGTCAAAATGGAAATCGTGCAGAATGGCCCCGGAAAGAAGAAACTGGTGCTGCTCGATCAACTGCTCGTCGCATACAGCCACCTTCCGCATCACCCCGGTAAGGGATTGATCTACGATCGGCTGATGCCTCTTGTGGAGTGCTCCTGGGAAGCCCCACGAATCCGGACCCGGTATGATGTGCGTTTCGAGTGTGATCTGACTGACAAGGTAACACGGGAAATTTACTACGCTGGCTTTGATCGGAAGGACTGCCGCATACTCAAGCGACTGGTAAAGCCTGGAGCTGTCATCCTCGACGTGGGGGCAAATGTAGGGTATTTCTCCCTCCTCTGCGCCAAGTGGATACTTGGAAGAGGCGCGGTGCATGCTTTTGAGCCATTCCCCAAAACGGTCCGGAGATTTGAGCGGAATGTCGAACTGAACCCAGGACTTCAACCCGTCGTCCACTTGCATCGTTCGGCCCTTTCGGACTTCATCGGCACGATGGGAATGAAGGTTCCGGACCAAGGCAACCAGGGCTGCAATTTCCTGAACGCAACTGGTGGATCCAGCGTCGACGTGACGACACTCGACTCATTTTGCGAAAAGGAGCAACTCAGCCGCATCGATATCATCAAGATCGATGTCGAGGGGTCGGAAATCGCACTCCTACGGGGAGCAGAAGAGACTATTCGACGATTTCGCCCTGTGCTGATGGTTGAGGTTAATCCTTCGACGCTCAAAAACTTTGGCAAGACCCCGGCAGATTTGATCCAAGCCATTGCCCGACACGGTTACCGGCTACATTACGCTGGCCGGGCCGGCTTAAAATTGCTTCAGCGCCTTCCTGCATACGGCGAGGAGCCGAACATTTTCGCGTTTCCAATAAATTGATATTGCACAATGAAAGCTAGGGGCTCCGTTCCACCGGCATCGCCTCAACTTCCGAGCTTGTGCGCACCATTCATGAGAATGGGCCCTCGAGATCAGGTGGACTGAGGTAGTGCCAAGCTTCTGCAGGCATACGGCAAAACAATTGCAGCCCACTCTGAAACAGAGTCCGCGGAGACCGACTTTACTCAACAATCTTTCTGGCTGAGTTCACAACAACTCAGTGGTTGTTGGGTACAACGCCTTCCGCATGGCGCCAAGCGCATAGCAGGGAGCCTGTTTTCCCCTGGGACTTAACGCTAGAAAAAACTGACATAACCCGGAGAGCACGATGGCAGTAAATGACTGTGTATTGGCTGATGGAGCCCTAGGCGTTTTGGGGGTAGGAGAATTGCCGGAAACCGCCCCGACCTCCGATATTACCCCACCCAAACGTTGGTTCGAGTTAGAGCTGCGAGAGGTTTGGGTGAGCCGTGAACTACTCTTCTTCTTCGTTTGGCGCGACCTGAAAGTGCGCTATAAGCAGACAGCAATCGGCGTGGGCTGGGTAGTCATTCAACCATTACTAACCATGATGGTCTTCAGCTTCTTCTTCGGCCATTTGGCAAAGATGCCGTCGGAGGGTCTCCCCTACCCATTGTTTTATTACTGCGCGTTACTTCCGTGGACATATTTTGCAAGTGCGCTCACTTCAGCCACACAAACCATCATCGAGCATGAGCGTCTGATAACAAAGGTATATTTCCCCAGGTTACTGCTGCCACTGTCAGCTGTGGTATCGGGATTGGTGGACGCTGCTGTCTCATTCACCATCCTCATCGGGATGGCCTTCTACTACCATATCGTGCCGAGGCCTACCACGCTGCTCCTGCCAGTGTTTCTGTTGCTTGCTGTGGCTACCGCCCTCGGCGCGGGATTGTGGCTGTCGGCGTTGAACGCTGTCTATCGGGATGTACGCCACGCCATACCATTTCTGGTCCAGTTTTGGTTATTTGTCTCTCCCGTTGCATATCCCAGCACACTGATCCCAATGAAATGGCGCTGGCTGTACGGGTTGAATCCGATGGCGGGCGTAGTTGAAGGTTTTCGTTGGGCCCTCACGGGCCGGGGCCACGCTCCGACCGGGCTGTTGCTGACCTCAATAGGCACCGTCACTGTCCTAGTCGCCGGAGGTCTGATGTATTTCAAATCGATGGAAGGAACGATTGCCGACAGGATCTAACCAAATGGGTAATGTAGCTATAAGAGTTGAGGATTTAAGCAAACGTTATCGTCTTGGTCGCCGGGAGCGCTATGTGGCCTTGAGGGATGTCCTCGCGAGGACGGTGACCCTGCCGGTTCGCATGTTGAAACGCCACGGCCATGCCGAAACACAGGCTGACTACCTGTGGGCGTTGAAGGATGTCTGCATCGAAGTCAAGCATGGCGAGATTCTGGGGATGGTCGGTCGTAACGGTGCGGGCAAAACCACGCTGTTGAAGGTCCTGACCAAGATAACCAAGCCCACATCAGGACGGGCTCGGATTTGGGGAAGGGTAGGTAGCCTCCTCGAGGTGGGTACCGGGTTCCACCCTGAACTCACCGGGCGGGAAAACATCTTCATGAGCGGCTCCATCCTAGGAATGAGCAAGCTTGAGATCCAGCGCAAGTTCGATGAGATTGTCGAGTTTTCAGGGATCGAGAAGTTTTTGGACACGCCCGCCAAGCACTACTCCAGTGGGATGTACACCCGCCTCGGCTTTGCCGTTGCTGCTCACCTCGAAACGGAAGTGCTTTTGGTGGACGAGGTCTTAGCCGTCGGTGACCTGGAGTTTCAAAAGAAGTGTCTCGGCAAGATGAAGGAAGTCTCGAGAGGTGGCCGCACCGTCGTACTGGTCAGTCACCAGATGAACCAAATCCGTCGGCTCTGTGATTCCGTTCTATGGATGGACCAAGGCCAACTTCATAGGAAGGGTGCTACAGCCGAAGTTGTTGGAGCCTACGAGGCGGCGTTCAGTTCAGCCCAAACTGCGGGCCGCCAGCCGCACACCGACTCCCACGTGAAGGCCCGATTCTTGAGTTGGGAGATCGTGGAGCCTCAATCCCAAGGGCCGCACCTCTTGGCCACACTCGGTCCATTTGCAGTGAAATTCACTGTCCAAATCAACCAGCCCATTCGCATGGGAGTGCACGGAGTCGAGATCAACGATTCTGCAGGACAACTCTTGTGGGGGAACGCCGCCTACAACCTGAACATCGATCCTGGCGTTCATGACTTTGTCCACCGGATAGGACCATTGCCTCTCAAGCCCGGTCCCTACAACTGGCGAGTCACCTTATTCGACGAATTCGACCGGATCGATATGTGGGACTGCATGCCCGAACTCATGATTGGAACAAAGCCCCAAGCTCACCCGCGGGATGAGTGGGCAGGGTTCCTCAACATTCCCAGCGAATTGCTTATCTACAATTCCGCTGAACATAAGCTGCCGAGATAAACCACCGGGACGTACGGCTATCTGTAACGTCTCGCCTCCGGAAAGAGCCCAGGCATGCCACAAGTGTCCGTGATCATAGCGACATATAATCGTGCACATTGCTTAGAGACTGCAATTGAAAGCGTGTTACGACAGACCTTTAGGGATTTCGACGTGCTCATCATCGATGATGGCTCGACCGATGATACCGCTACCCTCGTCCAACAATATCTTCAGCCAAGTCATCCGCTGCATCGACGCATTCACTATTTCTACCAATACCACCAGGGCAAGAGCGTTGCACTCAACAACGCTCTATCTCGGACAAACAGCGAATGGCTTGCCTTCCTTGATTCAGATGACGAGTGGGTGCCAGACAAGCTTGAGCGACAATTCCTGGCATTGCAGCGATTTGCCGACTGCGGCGCCTGTTTTACAGACTATACCTGTATCAACAACCCTAAAATGGATACAACCGGCTTTCGATTCTACGGCAGGCATTTTGATAAGCGATTTGGGAGACTTCCCGCAACCGCTGACGCCATACTTCATGCGCCGTTTGTCTCCATTGTTACGCTCGTTTGCCGGACTGAACTCGTTGATAAGGTCGGCGCTTTCGATCCCCACCTCCGTTTCACTGAGGACTACGATTTTCTGTTCCGCCTGGCTCTGCAAGGGGATTTCTGCTTTGTGAATGCTCCGTTGGCGATTGTGGACCGCAACGTCCCGGCTGAGCGTCACACTGGGACGTCTGCCATTTGGGATGACATTGAGTTCCGGTTGAAATGTGAACAATATCGGCTTGAGAAGTGGCTGGGGCTCGGCGACCGGTTGTCCGTCGATGTGCGCAGAACCATCAACCGGAAGTTGCGTGCCGTGCACAGCAGTTGGGCCAACGAGCACCTTCAGCGTGGGAGTTATGACCGCGCAATCAGCTCGATCATCACAGCTTCGTCGTATCAGGCTACTCCTAATTTGGCCGCCAAGTGGCTTTTGACGCGTATATTTCCGACCATGATGAAGACTCTTGCGTGCAGGCGGGGTGGCTTTAAGACAGAGTACTTCTGAGGCAATTACACCGCTCGGCGAGTGGGGCGACAGTTTCTCTGATCGACTGCCATTACAGTTCAGGCAGTATGTTCGCAAACAGTAATATGAGCCGACTATGTGGGTAGATCCGCTGACACATTTCTCTCGTGCCCTGACCAAACTCAATAGTTTGTGGATAGCCGCGTGCTATCCATTCGCTTCGAAGGGCAGAAAGCTTTCGGTGCATTACACATGCGACATCCGCAATCCTCAACTAATTGAGGCTGGAAACGACATCATTATCCACAAAGATGTCTGGCTTCACGCGTGGCCCGCTGATACGAGTGTCGGTAATCCTACCCTACAGATTGGTGATGCATGCCTGATCGGAAGGCGGTCGCACATATCGGCGAGAAATCTTATCGTGATTGAAACCGATGTGATCATCTCCGCCTCCGTATTGCTTCAAGACCACGGACACGCATATGAGGACGTAAGTTTACCCATCCGGCTTCAAGGCATCGCACGGGGCGGCAGAATCCGGATCGGACGAGGTTCATGGGTTGGTCAGGGCGCGGTAATCGTCTGTACCGAGGGCGAGCTCACGCTGGGCCGCAATTGTGTTGTTGCAGCCAACGCCGTGGTCACAAAGAGTGCGCCGCCATTTTCAGTACTCTCCGGAAATCCGGCCAGAATTGTAAAGCAGTTCGATCCAGTGAAAGGCGCCTGGACCCTGGGATCTAGCCGTCTTCCAGAACCTGACGGCTCCACTTATCAGCAGTCCGCCAAGAATCTATTCCGGCCCCAACCGTAAGGTGGGTTGGAAATCGGTGGGCTGTAAAAACCGAGATTAGATGGGACACCAACGGAATCATCAATGGTTATCGACCATATAGGCATTGTCGTTCGGTCGCTTGAGCACGGCATAGGGCAGTGGGGGGAACTGTTTGGATATGAGAAAGCCTCGGACATTGTCGTGAATACCCGGCAACACGTGAGGGTTGTGTTCTTGTCGAAGGAGGACTCGGTAACTGTCAAGCTAATAGAGCCCTCTGGCCCCGCTTCACCGGTGTCTGTGTTTGCCCGCAAGGGCGGTGGACTTCATCACATCTGTTTTCGGTGTAATGACCTAAACGTTCAGATTCCGCTCTTAAGAGCCCAAGGAGCTCGGTTGGTCGTGCCTCCTGAGCCCGGCGAGGCATTCAAGAACAATGAGATTGCTTTTCTTATGGTGGAGAATGGTCTGAACATAGAGTTGATTGATACGACAGACAAAGAAGGATGGGGACAGTCGATTCATGCAGGTGATATCTCTCAGCAATAAGACGACCTCCCCCGTGTAATCATGACGTGTTGTTACATCGACCGCGGATACCTCTGTCTCGGGTTAGAGGGCGCGTATCGCCAACACGGAGAATTTACTTTCTGAGTGCTCCCAAGATATTAATAGCTGCCACTTGACTGGTGACGCGGCCGCCATGGTTGACTGCGCCGAAGTAGCCGAAGCCCTAGCATCCCTGCAACAGGCCCAATACGTCGCTGCCAGTAATCGCATGACTTTGCCAGATGTGTGTTTCCTGCCCGTCCCTGGTGCGCAAGCGCGCAGGATGCCGTCAGGGAATGGAGATATGAAGAAATGAAAGCTGACACAATGAATTCGATGACACGGCGGGTAGCTTCGCATGTTTTAGGGACTGCGGCTCGGATAGGTACCCTGGCAGTCAGCTTCCTCGCGCTCGCCGGCCTGCCCCTCATGGTTCCCGGGACTGCGATTGCGCAGAACAAGACGATCGTTATTCTTGCTCCTCATCCGGACGATGAGACTCTCTGCTGCGCTGGAATAATCTACGACGCCCTGCAGCAGGGCAATACTGTCAAGATCGTCGTGGTCACAAACGGAGACTCCTACGCGCCGGGCGTACCTCTCGGTTATGAACGGCAAGCTGAGTCCGTCGCCGGAATGGCGCTGCTTGGCGTGAACGAACAAAATCTCATCTTTATGGGATACGGTGATCAGTCCCTACAGAGTCTGTACCAAAGTACCTCACCATCCACCGTCATTACTTCGGCGGCTGGCCAAACTCAGACATACGCGAACCGCGGACTAGGCGGCGTGTCGTATCACCAGTACCTGTATGGCGCACCAGGGCTTTATAACCGGCAGACTGTCCTTGGTGACATGGAGGCGATGCTACAGAATCTGCAGCCCAGCGATGTCTATACTACCACTCTGTGGGATGACCACCCAGACCATCAATCAACCTTTAACTTTGTCGTTGAAGCCATACTTGATCTGAGGCAGCAGGGCGTGCCGTTATCGACCAGGGTACACGAAACATTTATACATGCCCCTTGCGGCTCGTGCGGAGTACCGAATAACTTGGCCTACGTGTGGCCCGGCGGTGGGCCAGGAATTCAGCCTGTGTTTACTCCAACACAGCCTTACTCAGATCCCTATTACTTGGAAAATATTTGGCCCAACGGAATCACTACGCCATATTTGTGGAATCAGACTGAAAGCATACCGGTTCCGGCGGCAATGCAGAATCCCGTCGAAAGCGACAACCTGAAGGCCCAAGTCATTACGCAGTATCCTTCGCAGGGTGGCAGCACTCCAGCCGGGTATCTGTTTTCCTTTGTGAAGAAGAATGAGTTCTTTTGGGTTAGGGATTTCTCTACCAACGTCGCCGGGCTCGCATCTGTGTCGGTTTCCTCCGAGACTCCAGGTTCTGGTCAGTTAGGCACAAGTGCGGTAGATGGATTCATCGAGGGCTATCCCGGATACGCACCATGGGAATGGGTTACACAGGGAGAGCTGGCCGGGGCATGGATTAATCTCAGCTGGTCGAGTCCTTATACTATCTCTCAAGTCGTTCTTTATAACAGGCAAGACTTGGTTGACGATGTAATTTCCGGAACACTCAGCTTCAGCGACGGGAGCACCGTCCCGGTGGGACAGTTGCCGATTAACGGCAATGGTTTCCTGGTGTCTTTTGCGCCTAAGACTGTCACTTCGATGAAGTTCACGATAGACAACGCAGTGGGTCAGAACATTGGCCTGACCGAGCTCGAAGTGTACGGAAAACTGGCCGGGACGATGGCGAATCATCCCCAAATTTACGAAGGTCCGGTGGCATCGGCCCCATACCAAATGGACGCATATGGACAGATGCTTACACCGCTGATCACTGATGCCCAGAGCACTAACCTGAGTGTCGTCGCCTTTGACGTCGATGCGCAACCGCTCAGTTATTCCTGGACGTCCGATAGCGGAACGGTAAGTGGGACGGGATCCGCAGCCGTATTTAATCCCCCTGTTGTCGCCGCGCCAACGGTTGTTACGACCACAGTCAGCGTGAGCGATGGTCAGGGCGGAACAACTCAGAACAGTACGTTCCTCACGGTCACGCCCTCCAATACGTCAGGCATTTCCGTGTCATCACTTGCAGTGAACCCAACAAGCGTATCGAGTGGAAGTTCCGCCGTTGGCACTGTGACATTGAGCCAAGTGGCGCAGCAAGGAGCCGTAGTTTTACTCTCAAGTTCCAACCCTGCGATAGCAACTGTTCTTCCAACTGTAACGGTGGCGCCAGGTTCAAACTCGGCTAGTTTCCCGGTGAACACTGTTTACGTAGCGTCGACAACCTCAGTGACGATCAGCGCATCCCTGGGAGGAGTAGCGCAAAATGCATCTCTGCAGGTGCTCCAACCTCCCGTCATAGTGTCCTCGGTCACATTCAGTCCGGCGACTGTCGGCGGAGGAAACTCCACGACGGGTACGGTAACGCTAAGCGGCCCGGCGCTCGGGGGCGGAGCCCTGGTGACTTTAACGAGCGGTTCTCCGTCAGTTGCAACCGTGCCCGCCAGCGTGACAATACCCGCGGGAGCGACGAGTGCGAACTTTACGACCACGACGCCACCATTGACTTCAGCGGTGTCAGTCACGGTGTCTGCCCGTTACGTGGGACAAACTACTAACGCAAGTCTTCGGGTGGCACCTTATGTGACGCCGAGCCTGGCGAGCATTGCGAGTATCTCAGTTTCTTCCGAATCTACTGCAACCCAGCAGTTGGGTATCAAAGCAATCGACGGGATTGTGGACGGGTCTCCGGGCGACTATACGAAAGAATGGGCGACTAACGGCCAATTGGCCGGTGCGTGGATCAAACTCACATGGGGCGTTCCCGTGACGACTTCACAGGTCGTTCTCTATGATCGGCCGAACCTCACAGATAATGTCACTTCGGGGACGCTTTCCTTTAGTGATGGCACCACGGTGCCAGTTGGAACTCTGCCGAACAACGGTGCCCCGTTAGCCGTCTCGTTTTCGCCAAAGACAATCACCTGGATGCAATTTACGGTCAATACTGCCGTGGGCTTGAACATTGGACTCGCTGAGATCATCGTCAACGGATCCATTACCCAGGCAAGCACTATAAGTGCCGTCACTGTAAGCCCAACCGCAGTGACTGGTGGGATGGCTTCGACCGGAACGGTCGCTCTAGATGGTATTGCGCCTTCGGGCGGAACAGTGGTCACGCTGGCGAGCAGTGACACTTCAACGGCAACGGTGCCGACGAGCGTGACGGTGCCTTCAGGATCGTTAACGGCGACGTTCCCCATAACGACGACTTCGGTGAGCACAACTACGGGGGTGGTGATCTCGGGCTCCTACAACGGTACCCAAGGTGCGACGCTTACGGTGAACCCTATCGCAATCTCCTCGCTGTCGTTGAGCCCGACGATGTTCGCCGGAGGTGCATTGTCCTCGACCGGGACGGTGGTACTAACGGGCCCTGCGCCGGCAGGTGGAACTGTCGTGACGCTAACGACCAGTGACGCAACAGTCGCGACTGTTCCTGCGACGATCACGATATCGTCGGGATCTACGACCGGGATATTTTCGGTAACAACAAATGCAGTGGCTGCAACCGCCAGGGTGGCGATCTCCGCGGCTTTCAACGGAACGCAGGCGGCGACACTATGGGTGACGCCAGTAATATCGGGCGGAGGGATGCAGCAGTTCGTAACCGATAGCTTTAGCCGGAGTGATGGTCCCTTGGGATCCGACTGGTCGACTGTCCTGGACTCTCCTAGCGTGCCTCAAATTGCTAGCCAGCAGGTGCAGAGCCCATATGTGTACTCAGTAGCGCTCTACTACGGCGGCATTAACTGGCCCGCTGATCAGTACGCCCAGGCTCAGGTACTGCAGTCGAACGGCGGAAGCAGCGGACCTGCCGTCCGCATGACCTCGAATGGCAGCTATTATGCTGGCACAGTCGGCAGCCTAGGAAGTGGCACCGCCAACGTCTATATCATTTTGGATAGTGGAGGAAACCGATCCATCGTCGCCAGCTCCAGCACAGCAACTGTCCTGCCAAATGATTACCTCCAGCTTACGGCGCAGGGGACGACCCTGACGTTGACCGACGTGACCCAGTCAGCAACGCTGCTTACTGTCACCGATTCAACCCTTCCGGCTGGTTATCCAGGGTTTTATGTTGGAAACGGTGGATTGTTAGCGAATTGGTCGGCTGGACTTACTGCAGCCCCGCCGACTTTGAACGCCATTGCTTCCGACGATTTCAACCGCGTCGACGCTCCGAATCTCGGGCCTAGTTGGACAGTCGGTCCAGGGCTCTATTCGATTCAGATCGTCGACAACCAGATCGAGTCGGATGGCCAGGGTCAGCCGGCAGGCCAAGGTCACGGAAAGGAATACTACACTGCGTCGACATTTCCAACTGACCAATGGAGCCAAGCCCAGGTTATAGCCGCTACGAATGACGTAAACGGCGCGATATTGCGATATCAGGGCAGCTCCGATACTCACTATGTCGGTTTTGTGAGCACGATAGGGCCGGCAGGGACCTGCTCGGTCGTCATCGACCGGGACATTAACGGCGCGCCAAGCGTCCTGGCCTCTGATTCACATTATTGCTCTGTTACGTCGGGCGACTATGTTCGGCTGCAGGCACAAGGGCAGCTCCTTAGTTACGTAGACGTCACTACCGGAGCTCTGCTGCTGACCGTCTTGGACTCACAAATTACAGGAGGTTTTCCAGGCTGGTCACTCAATCCAATCGGTGGGACCCCCATCGCAGCAAATTGGTCTGGCGGTCAATTTAGCGCTGTAACGCAACTGGGCCTTTCGTCTGTGAGTCTGAGTCCTACGTTGGTGCAAGGCGGAACCTCCTCGACAGGGACAGTAACGTTGAATGGGCCAGCTCCCTCCGGCGGCGCGGTGGTGACACTCTCCAGCAGTAACACGGCGGCCGCGCAGGTACCAGCGAGCGTGACGGTGGCAGCGAACGCCACCACAGCCACGTTTACGGTGACCACCAACTCGGTTGCCGCAGACACTCAGCTCATTATCTCGGGAACCTACGGCTCTACCCAGAACGCCAGCTTTACGGTGACCGCGACGCCCGCCGTGCTGAATTCAGTTAGCGTGAGTCCCGCGTCGGTGCAAGGCGGCAGTTCATCGACCGGTACAGTGACGCTTAGCGGGCCGGCTCCAGTTGGTGGCGCGGTGGTGACGTTGTCGAGCAGCAATCCGGCCGCGCAGGTGCCGGCGAGCGTGACCGTGGCGGCGAATGCCACCACAGCTACCTTCAGCGTGACCACGAATTCAGTCTCAACTGATACGACACTGACCATTTCCGGAGCCTATGGCACTACGCAGAACGCCAGTTTTATAGTGACCGCGACGCCCGCCGTGCTGAACTCAGTTAGCGTGAGTCCCGCGTCGGTGCAAGGCGGCGGTTCATCGACTGGCACGGTGACGTTGAGTGGGCCGGCTCCGGTTGGCGGCGCTTTGGTGACGTTGTCGAGCAGTAATCCAGCCGCGCAGGTACCGGCGAGTGTTACGGTGACAGCGAATGCCACCACAGCTACGTTCACGGTGACCACCAGTGCGGTGGCCACCACCACTTCGCTGACCATCTCGGGAACATTTGGCACTACCCAGAACGCAAGCTTTACGGTGACGGCGCCGGTGCTGAACTCGGTCAGCGTGAGTCCTGCATCGGTACAAGGCGGCGGTTCATCGACTGGCACGGTGACGTTGAGTGGGCCGGCTCCGGTTGGTGGCGCGGTGGTGACGTTGTCGAGCAGCAATCCAGCCGCGCAGGTACCAGCCAGCGTGACGGTAGCGGCGAATGCAACCACAGCCACGTTCCCGGTGACCACCAGCCCGGTGGCCACCACCACCTCGTTAACCATCTCGGGAACCTACGGCACTACCCAAAATGCCACCTTCACGGTGACGCGCCCAGTGCTTAACTCCCTCAGCCTGAATCCCACCTCGGTTCCAGCAGGGGCTACTGCAACCGGAACGGTCGCGCTGAGCGGGCCAGCTCCGGCGGGCGGCGCATTGGTAACGCTGTCGAGCAGCAATCCGGCCGCCGCGCAGGTACCGGCGAGTGTCACGGTGGCGGCGAACGCTACCACAGCCACCTTCACTGTCACTACCAGTTCGGTGGCTGCGAACACCGCGCTCACGATCTCAGGAACCTACGGCTCCACCCAGAGTGCCGGCTTTACTGTGACCTCGTCGGTGCTCAGCACCATCACTCTCAATCCCACCTCAGTGAATGGTGGAACATCGGTAAATGGATCAGTGACCCTTACCAAGCCAGCGCCGACAGGTGGTGCGGTGGTGACTCTGTCCAACAGCAATACCGCAGTTGCTCAGGCACCGGCGAGCGTAACCGTGGCTGCGGGCGCAACCTCCGCCACCTTCACAGTGACCACCACGCCGGTCGCCTCCAATACCCTCCTGACGATTACCGCGGGCTATGGCTCCACTAAGACGGCCAGCTTGACAGTCTTGACACCGACCGTCAGCAGCATCGGTGTGAGCCCCACCTCCGTAATTGGCGGGTCGTCCTCGACGGTCACGGTTCGACTGACGGGGCCAGCCCCGGCGGGAGGCGCCGTGATCACGCTGTCAAGCAGCAACACGGCAGCCGTGCAGGTTCCGGCAACCGTGACGGTGGCAGCCAATGCGACCTCAGCCACGTTCAGAGCGACCACCAGTCCGGTTACCACAACGACCTCACCGACGATATCGGGGACTCGCGGCAACACCCTGACCACCACTTTGACGGTAACCCCGCCGACTCTGACCACTATCGGCGTAAGTCCCTCATCCGTTATCGGCGGGACATCCTCAACCGGCACAGTGATATTGACGGGCCCGGCCCCAGCCGGAGGTGCGGTTGTCAGCCTGTCCAGCAACAACACTGCTGCAGCCAGCGTACCCGCTAGCGTGACAGTGGCAGCAAACGCGACTTCTGCGACATTCACCGTGACCACCAGTGGGGTGGCTACGAACACTTCTCCGACCATCTCGGGCATCTACGGAGTCACTCGCACTACGACCATAACAGTCGTGGCCGCAACGATGAACACCTTCAGTCTGAATCCCACATCGGTGATTGGCGGAACATCCTCAACCGGCACGGTTACATTAACTGGCCCGGCTCCCGCGGGCGGGGCAGTTGTCGCCCTGTCGAGCAGTAACACTGCGACAGCTAAGGTCCCGGCAAGCGTGATGGTGCCGGCGAATGCCACTTCCACCACCTTCACGGTTACCACCAGCCCGGTGGCGACGACCTCCTCTGCAACGATTACGGTGACCTACAATGGCACCAGAACAGCGAACTTGACGATCACGCTTCCTACACTGAGCACCTTGACCCTGAATCCAACCACGGTGAAAGGACCCTCGCCGTCTTCCGGAACGGTAACGCTCTCCGGGCCGGCTCCGACGGGAGGCGCAGTGGTCACCCTCTCAAGCAACAAGACCTCCGCCGCCACGGTGCCTGCAAGCGTGACAGTTGCTGCGGGCGCCACCACTGCAAACTTTACCGTCATTACCAAGACGGTACCGACGTCCACTGCGGTCACTATCTCCGCAACAAAAGGTGGAACTTTGACTGCGAACCTAACTGTGACGCCATGATCGCGGCACGGACAGGCCATCGCCGACTTATTCGAGTCTGATTCGAGCGCCATGAGGACGCCGTAATGTGCGGAATTTGCGGGATGGTAAATCTCAGGGACCAAGCTGTCGACCCTGACATGCTCGGCCGAATGATTACTACCATTCGGCATCGTGGTCCTGATGACGTTGGGTTCTACTGTGCCCCTCAAGCTGGGTTGGCACACGCACGCCTTAGTATCATTGATATCGCAGGCGGGCGGCAACCCATGTCCACTGCTGACGGTAAGCTCTGGATCACCTTCAACGGCGAAATCTTCAACTACATTGAGCTTCGAGATGAGCTGATCAAGAAAGGTCACACCTTCGCAACCCGCTCTGACACAGAGGTCATCCTGCATCTCTATCAGGAAGAGGGCGAGAGCTGCGTACAGCGCCTCAATGGCCAATGGGCTTTTGCGATCTGGGACGCCCCGCAGCAGAAGCTCTTCCTCTCCCGTGATCGGCTTGGCGTTCGACCCCTCTTCTACACACAGACTGGAAATAGCTTTCTATTTGCGTCAGAGATCAAGGCATTGCTGGCATGTCCTGAAGTCGAACGCGAACTGGACCTCCTCGCGTTGGACCAGATTTTCACCTTCTGGGTGACCTTGCCGCCACGCACGGCGTTCAAGGGCATCTGGCAGCTTCCGCCGGGACACTCTCTTGTGCTTGAAAACGGGCAAACCCGCATTTGGCAGCACTGGCATCTCGAATATGCTCCAGAAAACGACAGGACTGAAGATGGAGAAGAACAGTGCACAGAGGAATTGCTCGCCTTATTGTTGGATGCCACCCGCATTCGATTGCGCTCCGACGTCCCGGTTGGAGCCTATCTGAGCGGAGGCCTGGATTCCACGTTGATCACGGCACTGACGAAGGGGCTCGTCGGGGACAAGCTCAGGACCTTCTCAGTCAGTTTTGACGACGCCGAATTTGATGAGAGCGCGTACCAGCAAGAAGCCAGCGAGTTCATCCACACCCAGCACAGCGATGTGAAATGCTCGCGAGAAGATATTGCCAGAGTCTTCGCTGAAGTGATTTGGCATACAGAGCAGCCCATCCTCCGTACCGCGCCGGCGCCGCTGTATTTGCTTGCCAGGCTGGTACGTGACAGTGGTTTCAAGGTCGTACTGACCGGTGAAGGGGCGGATGAGATTTTGGGCGGATACGACATCTTCAAAGAGGCCAAAATTCGCCGCTTTTGGGCACGGAGTCCGGGGTCGTCCTGGCGCCCGCTCTTGCTCAAGCGGCTGTATCCCTATATGGACGGCATTCAGCGACAGTCCTCGGCTTATCTCAAGAGCTTTTTCCATGTGACTTCAGAAGATCTCGCAAACCCGTTCTTTTCGCATCTGCCCCGCTGGGACCTGACGGCCAAGTTAAAGATGTTCCTGTCGGACGACGTTCGTGCTGAAATCGGGAGCGGCGCGGCTATTTCTGCGCTCGAAGGGACGCTGCCGCATAGTTTCAGCTCATGGAACTCGTTCAATCAAGCGGAGTATTTGGAAACCATGTATTTGCTGCCAGGATATATTTTGTCCTCTCAGGGCGATCGCATGGCCATGGCACACGGCGTTGAGGGACGATATCCTTTCCTCGACCATCGCGTCGTCGAATTCAGCGTCAAGCTTCCGCCACGCCTGAAGATGAAGGTCTTGGACCAGAAACACCTGTTGAAGCGGGCGGCAAGCGGCTTGATCCCTGAATCCATACAGACTCGCCATAAACAGCCATACCGGGCCCCAGACGGCCCTAGCTTTGCAGGTGCCTCTGGGAATTATCTGGATGAAATATTGTCTCCTCATAAGTTAAAGCAGCAGGGAATCTTCAATCCGCAAGGTGTCGCTGCACTTGTCGCCAAGTTCAAGAGTGGGCGCGCGAGCGGTACTAAGGACAACATGGCGCTGGTCGGCATTCTGTCCACCCATATCATGCTTGAGCATTTCGTCAATAGCGTCGGACCGAGCGACTTTACCCGCAGTCCATTAGCGAAGTCGATTGTTCCAGGTACTTGCGTCGCACGCCTGCAAACGAGTGTTTGAGAATCTCGCCCGTAACGCCTGGACTGACCAACGTGTTTGCACTGATTATCAGGGCACGCGAGTGCCGATGTAGCGCGATTCTGTTCTTGTTGGTGGCACTTTCGGCGTGCGAAAGGAAAGCGGTGGATTCAACGAGCGTCGTCAATACGGTTAAGTTGAGCGATCGGCAAATTTCCAGCTTGGCAACTAAGAAGATTTTTTTCGGTCACCAATCCGTAGGCGCCGACGTCGTACAGGGAATCCGCGACCTGATGGCTGAGGATCCGAGCTTGAAGCTCAACATCGTAGCCTCTGCCAGTCCGGAGTCGATTCATGCACCGGCTTTCGTGGAGTCCCCGATAGGTGAAAATCGGAAGCCACAATCGAAGAATCAGGCCTTCGCCGCGATACTCGCTAATGGCATGGGCGCGCAGGGCGGGGTTGCCATGTACAAGTATTGCTACGTGGACATTGACCTTTCAACCGATGTGAAGCGTCTGTTCGACGACTACCGGAACCAAGTCAGTGCTCTGAAGTCACAGTACCCAAGGCTGACCATTGTCCATATAACAGTCCCACTTACGACTGTCGACATGGATATGAAGTCGTGGGTAAAGATCCTTCTTGGTCGGCCAACGATTCGCGATGTTGCCGCCAAACGAAATGAATTCAACCAACTGCTGCGGCAGACTTATGTGGGTACTGATCCGATCTTTGACCTTGCGGAGATTGAATCGACGCTGCCAGACGGCGCCCGCTCCTACTTCACCCGCGGAACGCAGCAGATCTACACTCTAACCCCCGAATATACGACCGACGGTGGTCACCTGAATGCAGTGGGCCGGCGTGCAGCAGCAACTGCCTTACTTCAAATATTGGCTGACCTATAGCCGAACTAGGTAGTCTTTCTTACTTCAACCAAAAGAGGGTGTTCAATGCAGACTGAGTCATTTGTGCCCTTGATACGGGCCTTCGTGATTGAGAACTACGTCTTCGGCCAGGAGATGACCTTTGCTGACAGTGATTCTTTCCTCGAGTCGGGCATCATTGACTCGACCGGAGTCCTCCAACTCGTCACTTATCTGGAGGAAACCTACGGCATCACGGTTGAGGATGACGAACTCACTCCCGACAACCTCGACTCCGTCGACTCCGTGGCGGTCTATCTCAGTCGCAAGCTGAATGGCTCGGCTGAAGCCGTCCTGCGAAACGTACCCCGGTCGACAGTGAGGCCGGCATGACTGCTGCGTGTGCTGTCAGCCCGGAACTACTTCGCATCGATCTCGCCCGGGAGACCGCGCGCATTGTCGACGGTATTCGCGACGCGGTGTTTGGCCAGTTCAAGCGGAAGGGGGCTGTGATCGGGGTCTCTGGCGGCATCGACAGCAGTGTCGTGGCATTGCTTTGCGCCCGTGCACTCGGCAAGAACAGGGTCATGCTGCTCCTGATGCCCGAAGCAGATTCGTCTCCCGACAGCCTCCGGCTGGGGCGCATGCTCGTCCAGAGCCTCGACTCTCCTTTCAGCGTAGAAGACATCAGCCCGATCCTGCGAGGCGCCCGCTGCTACGAGCGTCGCGATGAAGCGATTCGTCAGGTGGTGCCGGAGTACGACGACAGCTACAAGTGCAAGATTGTCCTGCCCAATATGGTTGAAGCAGATCGTTACGCGATCTTTTCGCTCGTGGTCGAGGCTCCCAACGGTGTGAAGACCCAGGTACGGCTCACGCCTGCCGCCTATCTCGGCATAGTCGCCGCTACCAATTTTAAGCAGCGTGCGAGGAAGACGATTGAATACTATTACGCCGATTTGTTGCAATATGCAGTTGCGGGAACGCCAAACCGTCTCGAGTATGACCAGGGCTTTTTCGTAAAGCTGGGCGATGGCGCCGCCGACTTTAAGCCGATCGCTCATCTTTACAAGTCTCAGGTGTACCAATTGGCGGCGTTTCTGGGAGTGCCCGAAGAGATTCAACAACGGCCATCGACTACCGACACATATTCGCTCGAGCAGTCCCAAGAAGAGTTCTATTTCTCGATGCCACTGGCGACGATGGATCTCTGTCTATATGGGAAGAACAACAGACTGGCCGCGAAGGATTTGGCGCCAGTTGTTGGATTGAGTGAGAAGCAAGTCAGCCGCGTCTATGCCCTGATCGAATCACGTCGCAAGGTCACGCGCTACCTCCATGCCTCCCCCGCGCTCGTCGAAGAAATTGAAGGGGTCTAAACATACTGGGAAAGTGGCCTAACTCTCTCAGCTTGGGGTCGCACTGTGTCTTTCCTGACATTTATATAGCTAGTATGAATCGTCAACATACAAACGTTGCTAATTTCCTGCTAGACGGTAAAGAGCCGGACCGTATTGCGCTTTGGCTCGTGGATAAGGAGCATAGCTTTGGCGAATTGCAGCATGCGGCAGCAACCATTGGCAGATATCTTTTACAAATCGGCGGCCAGAAGGGAGATCGGGTCACTCTGATAAGTGACAACTCCTTCTTCTGGGTGGCTGCGTATTTGGGCACCTTGTTGGCAGGCTTGATTTGTGTACCCTTGCCTTCCGACATTTCGCCGGAAGACCTGGACTATGTGCTCGGGATCACGAGGGCAGGAATTGCGTTTGTTCAGGCCTCACACGCAACGAGATTAGGAGAGAACTTCCGAGGGGTTCATTGGGTAACTGATCGCGAATTGCCGCGCCTGCCGTTTCTTGCCTCCCAGAAAAGCTTGGGCAGCGTGCTGTTGGCAGTTACCAACGGGCAGCATGCACTCCCAACGGTTGTTCCAGAGGATTTGGCAGCATTGATGTTTACCTCTGGATCCACGGGGAAGCCGAGGGGCGTAATGGTGTCACATGCCAACATCATGGCTAATACCGAGTCCATCATCGAGTATCTTCGCCTGACCGAGAACGACCGAATGATGACCGTGTTGCCATTTCATTATTGTTTTGGCACTTCGCTTCTGCACACGCACCTCAAGGCAGGCGCAAGTCTCGTTCTTGATTCGCGCTTTATGTACCCGGAGGTAGTCCTGACGCGAATGCTGAACACCCAGTGCACAGGCTTCGCGGGTGTACCTAGCCACTTTCAAATCCTGCTGCGCAGCTCCAGTATTAGGAAAAAGAAATTTCCCAGCTTGCGATATGTCCAGCAGGCTGGAGGGCACCTAGCCCCGTCCTTCATTCGCGAACTGCAAGAGGCATTGCCGGAAGCACAAGTCTTTGTCATGTACGGGCAGACAGAGGCGACTGCGCGACTCTCTTATCTTCCTCCGGAGTACTTGGATAGTAAGCCGGAGTCTATTGGAAAAGGAATCCCCGGCGTAAACCTTCAAGTACTCAATGGGTCTGGCGACGAAGTACTCCCTGGCGAAGTCGGTGAGATTGTGGCCGAAGGTGAAAACGTCACTCGAGGCTACTGGCGGTCTTCCGAAGAGTCAGAGAAATCCTTTCGTGCTGGGCGGCTCTACACTGGAGATCTTGCCACTGTAGATGAGGCTGGGTTCATATATGTTGTTGATCGTGCCAAAGACTTTTTAAAATGCGGCGGGAAACGTGTCAGCTGCCAGCAACTGGAGGAGCAGCTGCTGGCTTTCGGATCCATACTGGAAGCCGCTGTAATCGGGGTGAGTGATCAGGTGCTTGGAGAAGCTGTGAAGGCGTTTGTGGTTCCACGTAGGGGTGAGCCTGCTGGACTGGAAGAACGCTTACGGCTATTTTGCAGAGAGCACATATCGGCCCAACTGGTTCCGAGGGATATTGTCGTTCTTCAGAATCTTCCCAAGAATACTGCCGGAAAGGTACTCAAGCACAGCCTGAGGGCTCTGTAATCTTTGAGTTGACTTCCGCAGGAAGCCGCGCAATGGTAGGGATTGTCATCCTCGCCAGCGCGTAAGTGATAGCAAACGACGGTTATTTCCGGCATTGTGTGGAGTGCCGAGCCGGATCCTCAGCTAACTTGAATAAAGATGGACGCTTAGCCGGAGAGCGACTCTCCGGCTTTTTTGGGTCTAAATTGCACATTCTTTCATCTCTCGTGTCATCCGTTGATCCACCCCCATCAGCTAGGGAACCTCTGAACTAGCCCCACTTTTTTAGGCGGGAATGACTTGAAAAGTAAGATTCAGATCGATGCCTTCATTCCCACTGGTTCTTTGAGCCCTCCGGCTGGCCCGTGCCGATA
>Ga0097691_1000173_pt1 | contig 58642 bp, 61 predicted proteins | sample NGESurdeep072012_8_FD_72858 | JGI IMG/M metagenome (GOLD analysis project Ga0097691, IMG submission 72858) | Arctic peat soil microbial communities from Barrow, Alaska - NGEE Surface sample 210-1 deep-072012 | ecosystem: Environmental > Terrestrial > Soil > Wetlands > Peat ...
TCTGGACTGCTGGATGCGGGGCCGAGAGTAGCGACGATTTTGGTGCTGCGGATCATCTTGGGATGGGCCTTTTCTTCTACAGGGGATCGCAGTGCAAGGAATGGCCTGACGGCGTCACGCACTCAATCAGAGCTTCCCAGGCTTGACGACGTTCTGAGTTTATCATTACCCTGTGAACCGGTTTCAGGATGAGGGGATACCTCCCCTCATGCTCCCCTAGATCGGCCCGTTGCAAAATTCATTTTGCAACGGGTTCTATGACACTTTGTCTTGCATCTCGCACTTCGTGTCTGCCCCGGGGACGCAGCGCGACGCCCGCACAGCTTCAGTTCATTTGCAGCGCAGATTTGCATAGAGCGGCCCGAGCGGCTGGCTGCAATCGCGCTCGGCGACGGCGCGGCCCTCGGCCAGATCAGGCGGCTTGCGCGAGGAAGAGCCGTAGCGCCAGCGCAGGTAATCGTCCTGAACGCCGGCGGCGAGGTAGCCGAGGAAGACCAGGCCGAAAAAGGCGCCGGGCGTTACGTCCGCCTGGATCGCAGCCGAACTGTAGGAACTCCCAGGAGCAGAAGTGCTCCCCGGCATCGAGGGCGAATTGGTGCTGCGCAGGCCGATAGTGGTGCTGGCGCAGCCAGTGAGCAGCATGGGGATGACCACCACCGCGATTGCCAACTTGAATTTCATGCTTTCATTCTAGAACGTATTTCAAAGATGAGGGGATACATCCCCTCATACTCCCCTAAGTCAGGTGCCGTTTCGGTAATTCTGAAACGGCCTCTAAGACTATCCCCTCGCGCAGCTACAATACCCGGATGGACATTCAATCGGTCGCGCTCGCCGCGGGTCTTGCCTGGGGGAGCGGCATCAGGTTGTACGCGGTGCTGTTCCTCGCCGGCCTGATGGCGCGCCTGGGCTATGTCGAGCTGCCTCCCGGCCTGGGCCTGCTCACCCATCCGGCGGTGCTCGGTGCTTCCGGCTTCATGTTCTTCATCGAGTTCTTTGCCGACAAGGTGCCGGGCTTCGACACCCTGTGGGACGCGGCGCATACCTTCATCCGCATTCCCGCGGGCGCGCTGCTGGCGGCGCTCGCGCTCGCCGACCAGGATCCGGCGCTGATCCTCGCCGCCGCGATCCTCGGCGGCGCCCTCGCCTCCGCGGTGCATCTCACCAAGGCCGGTAGCCGCGCGCTCATCAACACGTCGCCCGAGCCCTTCTCCAACTGGACCGCCTCGTTCGGCGAGGACGCGCTGCTGCTGGGCGGACTGTGGGCCGCGTTCACGCATCCGCTGGTCTTCCTCGCCGGCCTGGCGATTTTCCTGCTTGTAGCGCTGTGGCTGCTGCCGAAGATCTGGCGCGGGTTGCGCGTCGTCTGGCGCAGGCTGCAGGCCGTGCTATCGCGGCAGCGGCCGTAACGGCGGCTTGAGACCGCACGCTTGGAAGACGAAAAATAGAGGGAAGCTCACATCGGCTTGAGCTTCCTAATCGGCTTGCGCCTGGCGCAAGCCTCCGTCCCCGTGCGCCGGCCTCTGACCTGGCCCAGCCGCGAGCAATAGCTCACTCCGCAAAGCAGCACCCGCGGGCAAGCCGCCGGCGTCAGCACGCGCCGGCCGCCCGCACCCGTTTATTTGCCTATCACCTCGCCAAAGCGCACCCATTGCTTGCCGTCGAAGCGGATCAATTGCTCCGCCTGAATCGGCGCGAAGTCGGTCGGACTGGTGTTGATCTTGATCCCCGGCAACAGGATGGCGAGCTGCAAATCCTTGAGGCTCGCCGCTTGCTTCATCACGTTCTCTCGCGTGAGGTTGTCGCCGCATTGCTTCAGCACCTGCACCAGCGTCTGCGCCGCCGCGTAGCCGAACACGTTGCCTCCGTCCTTCAGATCGCCATCCGGATAATATTTCGCCATGAAGGCATACCAGTCTTTCATGCCCTTGTCGTCTTTCCACGCGCTGTCCAGCGGATCCTTGAGATACGCGGTCGAGATTAAGCCAATGGACTTTTCCAGACCCGCCGGCACCAGCACCGCCCCGATCGAGGCCCCTACGTTGTTCACATAGTGCACCGGCTTCCAGCCGATGTCGTAGGCCTTGCGGATGGCCATGGCGGCGAACTTGGGCGTCGTGACGTTTAAAAAGACATTGGCGCCGGATCCCTGCAACTGGACGATCTGCGAGTCCACGGTCGGATCGCTGGTCTCGTAAGAAACCTTCGCGACGATCATTTTTTTCGCCTTGTCGCCGAGCTCGTCTTCGAAACCCTTCAGGAGGTCCTTGCCGTAGTCGTCGTTCTGGTAGAGTACCGCGATTTTCGCATCCGGCTTGGTTTGCAGAATGTGCTTGGCGTAGATCGCGGCCTCGGTCTGATAGTTAGGCTGCCAGCCCATGGTCCAGGGAAAGTTCTTCGCGTCGTTCCATTTGCTCGCGCCGGTGGCGACGAACAACTGCGGCACTTTCTTCGCGTTCATGTACTTGTGGATTGCCGAGTTCGACGGCGTACCCAGGGACTGGAATACGAGCAACACCTGGTCCTGTTCGACCAGACGCCGCGCCATCTCCACCGCTTTCGGCGGGCTGTAGCCGTCGTCGACGCTGACGAAGTTGATCTTGCGCCCGTTGATGCCCCCCTCGTCGTTGATCTTTTTGAAGTACCCTGCCTCGGCCTTGCCGATGGTGCCGTAAGCCGAAGCCGGTCCGCTGTAGGGCATGATGTTGCCGATTTTGATCTCGGTGTCGGACGCGCCCGGATCGTATTTCTTCTGCGCCAATGCCGCCGATGCACTGAGCGCAAGCCCGGCAATCACGGTCGCTGAGACTAACAAGTGCTTGGTTGACATGATGACCTCCTTTGCGTGAGTTACAAAATGAGGAGATATCCCCCGAGAGGACTTTCCCCACAAGGGGGATCGAAACCTTCGGGGCGCATCCCCTCATGCTCGCCTAAGTCAGGGGCCGTTTCAGTCATTCTGAAACGGCCCCTGATGTATTTGGGTGAATTCACCCGGAACGATGCTCGTTGCTGCCCGCCTTACGCTTGATTCGCGCCCATCCAATGCGAAGGGCCCCGGCCACACCGACCGGCATCAGGTACATGAAACCGATCAGGAACACGCCGTAGATCGCCCACGGTGCAGCCTTGGAAATCTGGTCGGCGATATTGGGCACGAACTGGATGAAAAGCGCACCGTATACCGCGCCGGAAATCGACGCCAGCCCGCCGATCACGATGCCGACGAGCAAGCTGATCGACAGGAAAATGGTAAAGCTGTCGGGCGCGACGAACTGCACCGCGATCGCGCCGAGCGCGCCGGCGATACCCGTATACATCGCGCTCACGCCGAATGCGAGCGACTTGTACAGGGCATTGTGCACGCCCATGGCCTCGGCGGCAATCGGCTGATCGCGGATCGCGACGAGCGAACGCCCGACCCGCCCGCGCAGCAGGTTCCAGCCGAGCACGAACATCACGAGCGCGACCGCAAGGGTGAAAAAATACAGCCATTGGTCCTGGTTGATCGGCAATCCGAAGGGCGGATCGGGCTTGAGGATGACAATACCCTGTACGCCACCGGTCCATTTCTCCAGATGCTGGTACTTGAGCAGTTGCGGCATCGACACGCCGAGAGCGAAGGTGGCCAGTGCGAGGTAGAGTCCTTCCAGGCGCAACGCCGGCAAGCCGAAAAGAAAGCCGGCCGCCAGGCACACGACTCCGGCCACCGGCACGGTAAGCCAATAGGGCACACCGAACTTGTCCATCAGGATCGCTGCGACGTACGCGCCGATCGCGTAGAACGCGCCGTGGCCGAGCGAAATCTGGCCGTTGTAGCCGGTCAGGATATTGAGTCCCAACAGCGCGATCGCGTAGACCAGCACCAGCGTCAACTGGAACGTATGGTAGTTGCTCACCAGGAACGGCAGCGCGCAAACGGCCAGCAGCAGCGCGGCAAGGGCTGCGACCCGGGGCTTGCTCGATGCGGCGGGAACGGCGGTCGCGGGCGATGCAGGCGTCATGCGTTCATACCCTGGTTACGTGAATTTTGCCGAACAGGCCCGAGGGCCGGACCACCAGCACGCCGATGATCAGCACCAGCGCGACCGAGAGCTTGAGCTCGTTGCCGATGACGTAGGCGCCGAGCAGGTTCTCCAACACGCCGACGATGAAACCGCCCAGCACCGCCCCGCCGGGGCTGTCGATGCCGCCCACCAGCGCCGCCGCGAACGCATACAGCAGGATGCCCGCCATCATGTTCGGATCGAGATAGACCGTGGGCGCAACCATCATGCCCGCGATGGCGCCGATCGCCGCTGCGAGCCCCCAGCCCAGCGCCAGCATCCAGCCGACGCGGATGCCGACCAGGCGGCCCGACTCCGGGTTCTGCGCCGCCGCGCGCATCGCCAATCCCAGCGGCGTGTAGCGAAAGAACGCATACAGCAACGCCAGCACCACCAGGGTGACGCCGACGGCGCCGAGCTCGTGCGCGGAAAAGAAATGAGTGCCGACGTGCACCGGCTCTTTCGGGAACGGACTCGGAAACACCTTGATGGTATAGGTGTAGATCCAGCCTGCGAGGCTGTTGAATATCACCAGCAGCCCGATGAATACGACCACCACGGAGAGCACGGGCGCCTGCTCCACCGGGCGCACGATGATGCGCTCGATCAGCACGCCGAGGACGAAAGCGATCGCAACCGTGAGGAAAAACGCCGCCCAGTAAGGCATGCCGGCCGCAATCAGGGTCCAGGCGATATAGGTCGAGAACATGGCCATCTCGCCCTGGGCGAAGTTCACCAGGTGCGTCGCCTGGTAGATCATCACCAGCGCCAGCGCGACGCTGGCGTAGATGCCCCCGGTGGCGAGGCCGGCAAAAACCTGATTGAGGAAGGCGTCCATTGAATGTCCCGCTGCGCTTGCGCTCTAATAACCCAGATACGAGCGCCGCACGGCGTCGTTCTGCTTGATTTCGTCCGCGCTGCCGGAGAGCACCACGCGGCCGGTCTCGATCAGGTAGGCGCGATCCGCCAGGTCCAGGGCCATCGCCGCGTTCTGCTCCACCAGCAGGATGCTGACCTTCTCGCTCTGGTTAATCGCGCGCATGATGTCGAAAATCTCGCGCACGAGCAGCGGCGCCAGACCGAAAGACGGCTCGTCGAGCAGCAACAGCCGCGGCCGCAGCATCAATGCGCGCGATACCGCCAGCATCTGCTGCTCGCCCCCGGAGAGGGTGCCGGCCTGCTGATGGCGGCGCTCCTTCAGGCGCGGAAAATACGCGTAGATGCGCTCGAAATCCTGCTCTACCGCCCGCTTGTCCTTGCGCACATAGGCGCCCAGGCGCAGGTTTTCTTCGGTGGAGAGATTGACGAAAGTGCCGCGGCCGTCCGGAACATGGGCGATGCCCAGGCGCACGATGTCCTCGGTCGCGCGGCCGTCGATGCGCGCGCCGCCGAAACGGATCTCACCCGAGGTCTGCACCATGGCGCAGAGCGCGCGCAGCGTAGTCGTCTTGCCGGCGCCGTTGGCGCCGAGCAGCGCGGTGATCGAGCCGTCCTCGAGGACAAAGTCGATGCCGTGGAGCACCCGCGTCGGCCCGTAGGCGGCGTGCAGGTTCGAAACTTCCAGCAGAGTCGCCATCAGGCGCTGTTCCCCAAATAGGCCTGCACCACTTCGGGGTGCTGCTGCACCTCGGCCGGCGTGCCCTCCGCGATCTTGCGCCCGAAGTTGAGCGCGACCACCTTGTCGGAGACGCTCATCACCAGGCTCATGTGGTGCTCCACCAGAAGCACGGTGACGCCAAGCCGGTCGCGGATGTCGCGAATCAGCTTGCCGAGCGCGTCCACTTCCTCGTGATTGAGGCCGCTCGCCGGCTCGTCCAGCAACAGCAGCTTGGGCTCGCTGGCGAGCGCGCGCGCCAGCTCGACGCGTTTCTGCGTGCCGAAGGAAAGTTCGGACACGCGCTTGCCGGCCGCCGCCTCCAGGCCGAGGAACGCGACCAGCTCGCATGCCTTATCGGCCGAGGCCCGCTCCTCGCGCGCCACCCGCGGCAGGCGCAGCGCATTGGAAAGGAAACCGCTCCTGGTGCGGCAGTGGCGGCCCAGCATCACATTGTCCCGGACCGTCATGGTGCGGAACAGCGCCAGGTTCTGGAAGGTGCGGCCGATGCCCGCTGCGGCGATGCGGTGCCGGGGGATGGCAAGCAAGGGCCGGCCATCGAAGACAATCTGCCCGCTCTGGCAGGCGTAGAGCCGGGAGAGGCAGTTGAACAGCGTGGTCTTGCCGGCGCCGTTGGGCCCGATCAAACCGGCGATCTGCCCCGCGGCGATGTCGAACGAGACGCCATCGAGCGCCACGATGCCACCGAAGTGCACGGACACGCGCTCGACAGCCAGCAGACTGCTTCCAATTGCCGCTTGGGTCTGATGCATCCACCCTCCTGTGTCGGACAATCGTTCCCCAAAGCAAGGCCTTGGGCCGAACTTGTCCAGGCGGTCCCGATCTTTGCCGGGATCCGTCCGGTGCTCCCGCCCCCGTTCTGTGCCGGGGCCTCTGTGCACCGCGGACCCTATGCTTTCACAAAACCCGGCCTGCGTAAAGCCGGGGAACCTGAGATTGGACAGAACAAGCCGAATTGGTTCGTTGGCAGGCTGTCGAAAGATCGTTTTCGCCAGCGATTGGTCGCGCGATGGTAAATTGGCTGCGCTCGCGGCAGCCTCTGATTCGGGGGATACGCTAGCCGCTGTTGCGCAAGCCGGCGGTGAGCCCGTTGATGCTCAAGTGAATGCCGCGCCTGGTCAGTTCGTCGGTGTCGCCCGCGCGATAGCGGCGCAGCAACTCGATCTGCAAGTGGTTGAGCGGATCGAGATAGGGAATCCGGCTGCGGATGCTTTGCGCTAGTTCGGGATTGTTGGCGAGCAGCGCCGGCTGCCCGCTGATCTGCAACAGATAGCCGATCGAATTGTTCAACTCCTCGCCGATGCGCGCCAGCACCGGCTCGCGCAGCGCCGCGTCCTCGAGCAATTCGGCGTAGCGCGAGGCGATCGACAGGTCGGTCTTGGCGAGCACCATGTCCATATTGGACACGACGCTGCGGAAAAACGGCCAGCGCTGATACATCTGCCTCAAGGTGTCCATGCCCTGCGGGTGCTCGGCGAGCCAGGCCTCGACGGCGCTGGCAAATCCGTACCAGCCGGGCAGCAGCACGCGGCACTGCGCCCAGCTGAACACCCAGGGAATGGCGCGCAGGTCCTCGATCCCCCAGGAGGCCTTGCGCGAAGCCGGCCGGCTGCCGATGTTGAGTTCGGCGATCTCCGCGATCGGCGTGGTCATGCGGAAGTATTCGACAAAACCCGGCGTGTCGTAGACCAGCCGGCGATACGCCCGATACGCGTGTTCGCTCAGTCGCGCCATGACCTCCTCGTAGCGGACCGTCGCCGCGTCCAGGCCGTCCGCATGGAGCAGGCTCGCCTCCAGGGTGGCCGCGACCAGGGTTTCCAGATTTTCGCGCCCCAGTTGCGCGTCGGAATACTTGCTGGCGATGGTCTCCCCCTGCTCGGTCAGGCGCAGCATGCCGTCCACGCTGCCCGGGGGCTGCGCCAGGATCGCCTCGTAGGCGGGCCCGCCGCCGCGGCCGACCGAGCCGCCGCGCCCATGGAACAGGCGCAGGCGGATGCCGTGTTTCCGGAACACCCCGACCAGGCTCGCTTCGGCCTGGTACAGCGCCCAGTTGGCGCTGAGATAGCCGCCGTCCTTGTTGCTGTCGGAGTAGCCGAGCATCACCTCCTGCACTTTTTCGCGCGCGTCCAGCCAGAGGCGATAGGGTTCGAGCGCGAACGCCTGGGACATGATGCTGCCGCAGCGGCCGAGGTCGGCTATGGTCTCGAACAGGGGAACGATGTTGAGTTCGAGCCGAACCGGCGCGCCCGGCGCAAGCAGCCCGACTTCCTTCAGCAGCAGGCCCACTTCGAGCAGGTCGCTCACCGACTCGCAATGCGAAACGATGTAATTCTGGATCGCGACGGCGCCGAAGCGCCGATGGATGTCCGCCGCCGCTTGCAGGATCTCGAGCTCGCCCGCGACCGTCGCGCTGTAGCTCAGATGGCGCGAGTACAGCAGCCTCGGGCCGGCCAGCTCGCGCGTCAGCAGGGCGATGCGTTCGGGCTCGGCGAGCGCGGCGTATTCGCCGTGCACGCCGGCCAGCCGCAGCAGTTCGGCCACCACCTCCTCGTGCACCGCTGAGTTCTGCCGCAGGTCGAGCGAACTCAGGTGAAAACCGAACACCTCGACCGCGCGCGCGAGCGGGCGCAGGCGCCGCTCGTCCAGGGCCGCCGAGCCGTTGCCAGCCAGCGACCGCGCGATGATGTCCAGGTCCGCGCGCAGTTCGGCGCTCGATGCGTACGGCTCGCCCGCTGCATGCGGCTCGCGCGACGGCACATAGCCGCAGAGCGCGCGCGCGGTCGCGGCAAGCCGCGCATAGACACCCACCAGCGCGCGGCGGTAGGGCTCGTCCTGGCGAAATGGGGAATCATCGCCCGCGCCATCGGCGAGCGCCGCGAGCTCGGGCGTGACGCTCACCAGGCGCGAAGCGAGCGAGAGCTCGCCGCCCAGCAGGTGAATCTGTTCCAGATAGTGCGCAAACGCCAACCGCGCCTGCCGCTCGAGCGCGGCGCGCAGCACTTCGGCGTTGACGTAAGGATTGCCGTCGCGGTCCCCGCCTATCCACGACCCCATGCGCAGCAGCGCGGGCAGCCGCATGACCGTGCCAGTGTGCCGCGCGAGGGTGTGCTCCATTTCCGCATACAGCCGCGGGATCTGCTCGAGGAAGGTGTCGCGGTAGTAGGCGAGGGCGTTTTCGATCTCGTCCACCACGCGCAGCTTGGTCAGGCGCAGCATGGCCGTCTGCCACAGGGTCAGGATCCAGGTGTAGAGTTCGTGCGCGAGTTCCGTCTGTTCGTCAGGCAGCAACTGCTCGCGATCGCGCCGGTCGAGCAGCCGCGCGATCTCGCGCTCGCAGTCCAGCGTGCTCTTCCTCTTCACCTCGGTCGGATGCGCGGTCAGCACCGGGCTCACGAACGCGCCCTCGAGCCAGGCCTTGAGCTTGTCGGTGCCGACGCCGGCCGCCTTCAGCTGCGCCAGGGCCCGCGCCAGGCTGCCCTCGCGCGGCGGCAGCCCCTCGCGCAGCCAGGCGCGGCGCTTCCTCTTCTGGTGGCGGTCCTCGGCGATGTTGAGCAGATGGGAGAAATAGCTGAATGCGCGCACCACATCCAGGGTCTGTCGGTGCGACAGGCCGTCGAGAATGCCGGCCAGCTCGGCGCGCACGGCGCCGGCCTCGCCCGGCTGCGCGCGGCGAAAGCGCACCGCGGTCTGGCGCACGTTCTCGATGAGTGCGTAGCCGGCATCCCCGGTACGCTCCTGCAGCACCCGCCCGAGCAGCCGCCCCAGAAGGCGCACGTCTTCGCGCAGTTCGGCTTCGAGATCGGGTTGGCTATTGACCTTCGGGTCGCTCACCTGGGGTTCGCTCAGGTCAGGCTCGAGCGCGTTCGAGGACGCTGTCCGCAACGAACGGGTTCGATTCGCGCTCCTCGCCGAAGGTCGAGGTCGGCCCGTGGCCGGGAATGAAGGTCACGTCCCGCCCCAGCGGCCAGAGCTGCTCGCGGATGGAGCGGATGAGGGTGGCGTGATCGCCGCGCGGAAGGTCGGTGCGGCCGATCGAACCCGCGAACAGCACATCGCCGACCAGCGCCAGCCGGTGCTCGGGACTGAAAAAAATCACGTGGCCGGGCGTGTGGCCTGGGCAGTGGCGCACCTGCAGCTCCACCCTGCCAAAGCGCACGGTATCGCCGCCCGCGAGCCAGCGCGCCGGCGTGAACGTCTGCAATTGCGGAAAGCCGAAGCGCAGGCCCTGCTGCGGCAAGTCGTCGATCAGGAAGCGGTCATCGATATGCGGACCTTCGACCGGCAGGCCGAGTTCTTTCGATAACTGCGCAGTCCCGCCGCAGTGATCGATGTGGCCATGGGTGAGCAGAATTTTCTCCAGTTCCGCGCCCTGCTGTTTCACCGCATCGAGGATCAGCTCCAGGTCGCCGCCGGGATCGACCACCGCGGCTTTACTGGTCTGTTCGCACACCAGCAGCGAGCAGTTCTGCTGGAACGGGGTGACCGGAATGATTGCGACCTTCATGCGACCTCGACGCGACGGCGGACTCTGATGACCTGCAGCCCGGATTCTACCCTTTCGGCCGGGACGGTCGCGCCGACGCGCGAGGGACTACCGCAACGCAGCGTTCAACTTCTCCAGCACCCCGGCGCCAGGACAAAGCTCCTTTGCACCAAGCTGGTTGAACGGCGTGTCCACGGTGTTGAGGTGGGCGTGAAGATCTTCCGCGTCGGGATGGATATAGAGCAGCCCGGTGACGAGTTCGCCCTTGGCCTGATGCTCGGCGATGTAGTTGAGCGCCTTGACGCGGTCCAGCGGGTCGTACTCGGGATGGGTCTTCCGCAGGCGCAGGATGGAGCCGTCGTGCTGCGGCACGTCGATCACGGCTCCGTCCTGGTAATCGACGTTGATCGCGTCGCGCGTCGGCCAGAAATCGAGCCGGTTGACGCTCTCGTTGTGCTCGCGCACGTAGTCGTAGCTCTTGGTGCTGCCCTCGTGGTTGTTGAACGCGACGCAGGGGCTGACGATGTCGATGAAGGCCGCGCCCTCATGCGCGATCGCGCCCTTGATCAGCGGCACGAGCTGTTTCTTGTCGCCGGAGAAGCTGCGCGCGACATAGGTTGCGCCAAGCTGCAGCGCGAGCGACACCGTATCCACCGGCGCATCGCGATTGACCACGCCGCGCTTGGACTTGGAGCCCGCGTCGGCGGTGGCGGAAAACTGGCCCTTGGTCAGGCCGTAGACGCCGTTGTTCTCGAGGATGTAGGTCAGGTTCACGCCGCGGCGCATGATGTGCGCGAACTGGCCGATGCCGATCGAGGCCGAGTCGCCGTCGCCGGAGACGCCGAGGTAGATCAGCTCGCGGTTGGCGAGGTTGGCGCCGGTCAGCACCGACGGCATCCTTCCATGCACGCTGTTGAAGCCGTGCGAGCTGCCGAGGAAATAGTCGGGCGTTTTCGAGCTGCAGCCGATGCCGGAGAGCTTGGCCACGCGGTGCGGCTGAATGTCGAGTTCCCAGCAGGCCTGGATGATCGAAGCCGAGATCGAGTCGTGGCCGCAGCCGGCGCAGAGCGTGGAGATCTTGCCTTCGTAGTCGCGGCGCGTGTAGCCGACCTTGTTCTTCTGCAGCGTCGGGTGATGGAGCGTGGGTTTGGTCAGGTAGGTCATCGCTAGGCGGCCTTGTGTTTCTTCAGCGGGCGCACGTTCAGCGCCGCGGCCACCGCGGCGATCTCCTTGACGATGAAGCGCGCGGTGATCGGGGTGCCGTCGTAATGCAGTACGGAGATCAGGCTGGCGGGGTTGATGTGGGCCTCGTTCACCAGCAGGATTTTCAGCTGCGCGTCCCGGTTCTGCTCGACCACGAACACCTTCGAGTGCGCGGCGACGAAGTCGGCGATCTCGTCCTGGAACGGAAACGCGCGCACGCGCAGGGCGTTGACGTAGATGCCCTTCGCGGCGAGCGCGTCGAGCGCCTCGGCCATCGCCGGGCTGGTGGAACCGAAATAGATCACGCCGAAGCGCGCGGGATGCTGCGCCGGCGTCAGCAAGGGCTTGGGCACCAGCGTCTTCGCGGTCTCGAACTTCTTCAGCAGCCGCTGCATATTGTCGACATAGTCCGGACCCGCCTCGGAATAGCGCGCGTAGCGGTCCTTGGTCGTGCCGCGGGTGAAATAGGCGCCGCGCGTGGGGTGAGTACCGGGGTAGGTGCGGTAGGCAATGCCGTCGCCGTCCACGTCCAGATAGCGGCCGAAGTCCTTGCCTGCCTGCAGCTCCTCGGCGCTCATGACCTTGCCGCGGTCGTAGGTCTTGGCGTCATCCCACTCGAGCGGATCGCACAGGCGCGTATTCATGCCGATATCCAGATCGGTCATCACGAACACCGGCGTCTGCAAGCGGTCGGCGAGGTCCAGCGCCTGCGCGGTGAACTCGAAGCACTCTTTCGGGTCTTCGGGGAACAGCAGCACATGCTTGGTGTCGCCGTGGGAGGCGTAGGCGGTAGACAGGATGTCCGCCTGCTGCGTGCGCGTGGGCATGCCGGTGGAGGGGCCGCCGCGCTGCACATCGACGATGGTCACCGGAATCTCGGCAAAGTAGGCGAGGCCGATGAACTCGGTCATGAGCGAGATGCCCGGGCCGGAGGTGGCGGTGAAGGCGCGCGCGCCGTTCCAGCCGGCGCCGGTGACGATACCTATCGAGGCAAGCTCGTCTTCGGCCTGCACGATGGCGAACTTGTTCTTGCCGCTGTCCTGATCCACGCGCAACCGCTTGCAGTAGCGCTCGAATGCCTCGGCGACCGAGGACGACGGCGTGATCGGGTACCAGGCGCACACGGTGGCGCCGCCGTACACCGCGCCCAGCGCCGTGGCGCTGTTGCCTTCCATGAAGATCTTGTTGCCGACGGCGTCGGCCTTCTTGACCCGCAGGCCGATCGGGCACTTAAGGTGGGCCAGCGCGTAGTCGCGCCCCATCTGCAGCGCGTTCAGGTTGGGCTTGAGCAGCTTTTCCTTGCCCTTGTACTGCTCGCCGATCAGTTCGGCGATCGCGCCGGCGTCCATGTCGAGCAGCGCGCACAGCGCGCCGACGTAAATGATGTTCTTGAACAGCTGCCGCTGGCGCGAGTCGTCGTAGGTGGCGTTGCAGATGTCGGTGAGCGGCATGCCGATGACGTTGATGTCGTCGCGGAACCTCGACTGCGGCAGCGGCCGGGTATTGTCATAGAACAGATAGCCGCCGGGCTCGATCTCGGCGAGGTCCTGGTTCCAGGTCTGCGGGTTCATCGCCACCATCAGGTCCACCCCGCCGCGGCGGCCGAGCCAGCCTTTCTCCGTCACCCGCACCTCGTACCAGGTGGGCAGGCCCTGGATATTGGAAGGAAAAATGTTGCGCGGGCTCACCGGCACGCCCATCCTGAGGATGGACCTGGCGAACAGCTCGTTGGCCGAAGCCGAACCTGAGCCATTGACGTTGGCGAACTTGATGACGAAATCGTTCACCGCTGTTATATGTTTTATGCTCATGCCGGTACCGGCTCCCTCTTTGGCGCGCGGCTGCGGCAGCCCGGGCCCGCGGGCGTCATTTCGAGCAGGAACTTCTGCATATCCCAGGCCCCGGTGGGGCAGCGCTCGGCGCACAGGCCGCAGTGCAGGCACACGTCCTCGTCCTTGGCCATGATGCGGCCGGTCTTGAGCGTGCTGGAAACGTACAGATCCTGCGTCAGGTTGTTCGCCGGCGCGTTCAGCCGCGTGCGCAGGTCCGCCTCCTCGCCGTTGACGGTGAAGGTGATGCAATCCATCGGGCAGATGTCGACACAGGCGTCGCACTCGATGCACAGCGTGTTGCTGAACACGGTCTGCACGTCGCAGTTGAGGCAGCGCTCCGCCTCCTTGAACGCGGTGGCCCGGTCGAAACCCATCTCGACTTCGATCTTGATATTCTTCAGCGTCTGGCTGGCGTCGCGCCAGGGCACCTTGTAGCGGTGGTCGAGCGCGATCTCATTGTGATAGCTCCACTCATGGATGCCCATTTTCTGCGACATCAGATGCACCATGGGCGGCGGGCGTTTGGACACGTCCTCGCCCTGGCAGTGCTTGTCGATGGAGACCGCGGCCTCGTGGCCGTGGGCGACGGCCCAGATGATGTTCTTCGGCCCGAAGGCGGCGTCGCCGCCGAAAAACACCCGCGGCAAAGAGGTCTGCAGGGTGACTTTGTCGACCACCGGCATGCCCGATTGGTCGAACCCGATGCCGCAGTCCTTTTCGATCCAGGGAAAGGCGTTTTCCTGGCCGACCGCAACGAGCACCTCGTCGCACTCGAAATGCTGGTCGGGCTCGCCCGTGGGCACGAGCCGGCGCCGGCCTCGCTTTGGCCCATCTGCGTCGAACTTCGCCGCGACTTTTTCGAAGGTGACGCCGGTGAGCTTGCCCTTGTGGTGCGTGAATTCCTTGGGTACGAGATAGTTGAGGATGGGAATGCCCTCGTGCATGGCGTCTTCCTTCTCCCAGGGCGAGGCCTTCATCTCTTCGAAGCCGGAACGCACGATCACCTTCACGTCCTCGCCGCCCAGGCGCTTGCTCGTGCGGCAGCAATCCATGGCGGTGTTGCCGCCGCCGAGCACGATGACGCGCTTGGCGATCTTGTCGATATGCCCGAAGGAGACGCTGGAGAGCCAGTCGATGCCGATGTGGATATGTTTGGCCGCTTCCTTGCGCCCCGGAATATCGAGGTCGCGGCCGCGCGGCGCGCCCGAACCGACGAATATCGCGTCATAGCCCTCCGCCAGCAAGGCCTTCATGCTGTCCACGCGCTTGCCGGCGCGAAACTCGATGCCGAGGCCGAGGATGTAGCCGACTTCCTCGTCGATCACTTCCTCGGGCAGGCGAAACCTGGGGATCTGGCTGCGGATCATGCCGCCCGCCTTGGCGTCCCCGTCGTACACGGCGACATGATAGCCATGCGGGGCCAGGTCGCGCGCCACGGTGAGCGACGCCGGGCCGGCGCCGACACAGGCGATGCGCTTGCCGTTTTTCTTCTTCGGCACCGCCGGCAGCCGCGCACGGATGTCGTTCTTGTTGTCTGCGGCGACCCGCTTCAGTCGGCAGATCGCGACCGGTTCCCTGGCCGCGCCGGCGGACTCCTTCCCTTGCTCTGCCGGCGCATCCTCTACGCGTCTGCGGCGGCAAGCCGGTTCGCACGGGCGGTCGCAGGTGCGTCCCAGAATGCCGGGGAAAACGTTGGACGTCCAGTTGACCATGTAGGCGTCATCGTAACGACCTGCCGCGATCAAGCGGATGTATTCGGGAACCGGGGTATGGGAGGGGCAGGCCCATTGACAGTCTACGACTTTGTGAAAGTAATCTGGCGCGCCAATATCGGTCGGCTTCAATCCGTCTGCTCCTTCCAGGCGCCTGCCATGTCCGCCAAAATTGGCACCGGTATGGGATCGCCTAAGAGGGCGTGATTCTACTCTCGGCAGGACGGTGTGAAAAGCGTCTTTTTTTCGCTTTGAAGGCCATTTCGGAACGGCCTGAATGACCTCTAAGTCAACGCGGGTACTGGTGCGCGGCGCAGTAGCCGTTGCAGTTCGGCCAGCGGCCGCGTGTTGAGCACGTCGGCTTTCTCCAGCCAGCCGCGCCGTGCCTGCCCGATGCCGTAGCGCAGATGCTCGAAGTCGAGCGCGCTGTGCGCATCCGAGCTGATGCAGACCAGGACACCTTCGTCCTTCGCCATCCGGCAGTGGGTGTCGAGCAGGTCGAGCCGCTCGGGATGGGCATTCAGCTCAAGAAAGCGCCCGCGCTCCTTCGCCTTGCGGATGATGCGCAGCATGTCGACGTCGTAGGGCTCGCGGCGCTCGATCAAGCGGCCGGTCGGATGCGCCAGGATATGGAAGTGCGGGTGCTCGAACGCCTTCAGGATGCGCTCGGTCTGGCGCTCGCGCGAGAGCTGAAAATCGCTGTGCACCGCCCCCACCACCAGATCCAGGTGCGCGAGCACGCTGTCGGGCAGATCGAGCGTGCCGTCGGCGAGGATATCCACCTCGATGCCTTTGAGCACCCTGATTCCGGTCAGTTCGGCGTTGAGCCGATCGATTTCGTCGATCTGCAGTTCCAGGCGCCGCGGATCGAGGCCGTGCGCCAAGCGCAGCCGGCGCGAATGCTCGGTGATCGCCAGGTAGCGCAAGCCGCGCGCGCTGGCGGCAAGCGCCATGTCCCTGATGCTGCCGTGGCCATCGCTCGCCTTGGTATGCACGTGCAGATCCCCGCGCAGATCATCGAGCTCGACCAGCCGCGGCAACTCGCCTGCGCGCGCCGCCTCGATTTCGCCGCGATCCTCGCGCAATTCCGGCGGGATGTACGGCAGCCCGACTGCGGCGTACACCGATTCCTCCGTCTCCCCGGCGATGCGCTTGTTGCCGCGGAACACGCCGTATTCATTGATTTTCAGCCCGCGCTCCTGCCCCAGTTTGCGCACCGCGATATTGTGGGATTTCGACCCGGTGAAATAATGCAGTGCCGCGCCGTAGCACTCCTCGGCCACGACGCGCACATCCACCTGAATGCCCGCGTGCAACACCACGCTCGAGCGCGTCTCGCCTCGGGACAGAACCTGCCTGACTTCGGCATAGGCGAGGAAGCGCTGCATCACTTGCGCGGGGGCGGCGGCGGTGACCAGAATATCGATGTCGCCGACAGTCTCGCGCATGCGGCGGAAACTGCCCGCCAGCACGACCCGCCCCACGCCCGCGCTCCGGCTCAGATAATCGGCGTACGCGTGCGCGTACTGCGCGGCAATCGCGAGCTTGTAGCGCCCCGGGCGCTTCAGATGCGCCTCGACTCCCTGCAGGATATTGAGCTCGGATTTTTCGCCGAACCCCGGCAGCGCGCGCAGCCTGCCGTCGCGCGCCGCGCGGTAGAGCTGCTCCGGCGTCTGCACATCGAGATCCTGGTACAGCCGCTGCACCCGCTTCGGCCCCAGACCGGGAACGTGCAGCAGATCGGTGATGCCGGAGGGCAATTGGCGGTTGAGTTTTTCGAACAGCGCGCAAGTCCCGGTGGCGGCGATCTCCCGGATCTTGGCGTCGAGGTCCGCACCGACGCCGGGCAGCTTGGGCAGCTCGCCGCCTGCGGCGAGGCACGCAACGAGGTCAAGCTGCAGCGCCTCGACGATGCGTGCCGCATTGCGGTAGGCGCGTATCCGGAACGGGTTGGCCTGCTGGATCTCGAGCAAGTCGGCGATTTCGCCGAAGACCCGCGCGATGTCGGCGTTGTGCACTGCGGGCCCTTGCATGTTGGTTTCCCCGGAGAACGCGCAAACGAACGGGTCACATCTCCATGTCCGAACCCGGGGTGTGCGCCGGCGGCGGCTCCTCGCGCAGTTCCGCCACCATGCAGTCTGTGGTCAGGATCAGTCCCGCGATCGAAGCGGCATTTTGCAGCGCCGAGCGCGTCACCTTGCACGGATCGAGCACCCCCATCGCGACCATGTCGCCGAACACGCCGGTGGCTGCGTTATAGCCGAAGCCGCCTGCCCCCTCGAGGACCCGGTTGAGGATCACCGACGGCTCGTCGCCGGCATTGGCGACAATCTGCCGCAGCGGCTCCTCCAGCGCGCGCAGCACGATTTTGATGCCCGCATTCTGGTCCGGGTTGTCGCCGACGAGCGCGCTTATTGCCTGCCGCGCGCGCAGCAGGGCGACACCGCCGCCCGGGAGCACGCCCTCCTCGATCGCTGCGTGGGTGGCATGCAGCGCGTCCTCGACGCGCGACTTGCGCTCCTTCATTTCGGTCTCGGTCGCGGCGCCGACCTTGACCAAGGCGACGCCGCCCGAGAGCTTGGCCGCACGTTCCTGCAGTTTCTCGCGGTCGTAATCGCTGGTCGCCTGCTCGATCTCGCGCCGGATCGCGGCGATGCGCGCATCGATCGCGCCCGGCTCGCCCATGCCGCCGATGATGGTGGTGTTGTCCTTGTCCACCTCGATGCGCCGCGCCCGGCCGAGATGATCGAGGCCCGCGCGCTCGAGCGTGAGTCCGAGCTCCTCCGCCACCACGCGAGCGCCGGTGAGCACCGCGATGTCTTCGAGCATCGCCTTGCGCCGGTCGCCGAACCCGGGCGCCTTGACCGCGCAGGTCTTGAGCACGCCGCGCAGGCTGTTGACCACCAGCATCGCCAGCGACTCGCCCTCCACGTCTTCGGCGACGATCAGCAGCGGCTTCGCCGCCTTGGCCACTTTCTCTAGCAGCGGCAGCAGATCGTGGATCGCGGAAATCTTCTTGTCGCAGAGCAGCACATACACGTCCTCCAGGACGCAGCGCTGCTTGTCCGCGACGTTGATGAAGTACGGCGACAGGAAACCGCGGTCGAACTGCATACCCTCGACCAGCTCCAGCTCGCTCGCCAGGCCGCGGCCGTCCTCGACCGTGATCACGCCGTCCTTGCCCACTTTTTCCATCGCATTGGCGATCATCTCGCCGATGCTGCTGTCGGAATTGGCGGATATGGCTGCCACCTGCGTGATCTCGTTGCGCCCGCTGCAGGGCTGGGCGAGGCGCTTCAACTCCGCCACCACCGCCTCGGTCGCCTTGTCGATGCCGCGCTTCAAGTCCATCGGATTCATCCCCGCGGCGACGTATTTCATGCCCTCCAGCACGATGGCCTGCGCCAGCACCATGGCCGTGGTGGTGCCGTCTCCCGCCACTTCCGAGGTCTTGGCGGCGACCTCGCGCACCATTTGCGCGCCCATGTTCTCGAAACGATCCTTGAGCTCGATCTCCTTGGCCACGGCGACGCCGGAGTTGATGATGGTGGGCGCGCCGTACGCGCGCTCCAGCATCACCGTGCGCGCTTTTGGCCCGAGGGTGACTTTCACCGCGTTGGCCAGCACCGTCATGCCGCGTACGATCTTGGCGTGCGCGTCCTCGCGGAAAATCACCTGTTTGGCGGTCATATGCCTGTCTCCTTGGTATCGGCGTCGCGGCTACCTGCGCGGATGGAGCGTCCCGTTGCGGGAACGAGGTTCGATGTTGCTCTGGCGGCGCATATGATCCGTGAGCTGGAGGCCGGCCGCCTCGAACGCGTCGCGCACCGCAATATAGACGTCCTCGCCGTGTTCGCGGTTGACCACGACCTCCGTCCCCGGCAGCGTGATGTTGAGCCGCACCGCGAACTGCGCGCCTTGCTGCTTTGGCCGATGCAGCGCCTCGGCGACCACGTGGCAGCTGAGGCGGAGGCCGCAAACCCGATCCAGCTTGCGCGCCTGTTCACCGATGTAACGTTCCAGCGCGCCGGAATGAGGAATGCCGCGCAAGACGATCTCTACGGGATTGTGCATCGCTCCCGCCCGTTGCAGCCCATAACCGCTCAGTTGTAATCGTCGTAATACAGAGGCAGGCTCCGGCTGCCGTCTCCCTGGACGATGCGCTGGCAATCGATCTCGTCATCGCGCTCGTCGGGCACTTGGGCGGTTTGCTCCCAACCCTCAGGTGCCGTAGCCGCCCTGCGCGCCCGCCTGGCTGGTGGTTTGGCGGCGCGCTTGCGCGCCGCGCTGCTGACTTTTGCGGACTTCGATTTGGAACTCATCGCGTCCTCCTGATAGGGGGTTGGATTTCATCGTAACCACAAACGCTGCGGCTCTGTTGATATTGGTCAAAAAACCCGTCGCTTATCCCTTGATGGCCGCCGCAGCGACGCGCACCGGGCGAACGCGCCGCCGTGCCGGGCGAGTTCAGAGACAGCAGTTTGTTTGATCTGCGTCACACTGCGAGGCCGCGATTTGCGGTTTCCTGATGATGGTATAAGGGCGCGGACGAATGACCGCGCCCACTCACTAAACAACGGGGAATCGCGCTGATGATCAGGAACAAACCGCTGCGCCGCAGCCTTGGCGCACTGCTCGTGTTGCTGGGTGCGTTGTTGATCTGGTTGCCTTACGATCTCGCCAGCGGGATCGTGCTGGTGCTCGCCGGCGCCGTGCTGGAGCTGGTCGGCATCATGCTCGAGAAAAACGACAAGCAGACTTAGAGACCGTTTCAGCGTGACTGAAACAGGCTCTGAGCTTGCCTCATGCTTTTGCGTCCGCACAAGCGATACGGCAAGTATGGGTCGCGCGCCCGCCGGTGGCTTTGATTTTGGTCATAGTGGGTCGATAGATCGGCCGCGGCGCGGCCCCACCAGCCGCCCGGAACCCGTGATTTCCATATAATCCGACTTGTCGCCGGGCAATCTCTTTTATACTGGCGCGGCAACGACGAGGATTCAATTTGCAGCAATATTCCGCCCAGCCGGACCAGCATGCAGGCGCTGTGCCGCCGCCGAAGCGCGCGCGGCGCCTGCGCCATCTGGTGCTCGGCTTGGGCGCCCTGGCGGTGGTGTCGGTCCTCGCCGGCACAGTGCTCAGCCTGTGGCGCATGCATGATGAGGTGACCCAGGGGGCGGAGGAGCATCTGCTCGGCCTGGCCCAGGTCATGGCCGAGCAAACCTTGAGATCGACGCACGCCGTCGACGCCGTTCTTCGTGCTGCCGCGAACGACGCGCAAAGAGCGGGAGGGCGGGGTCGGCTCACGCCGTCCAGAGAGCTGCATCGGCATCTGCGCGAGATCATCTACCACACGCCATACGTGAGCGCACTCATCCTATCCGACGCGAGCGGGAAGCTGGTAGTCCATACGGCACAGTTTCCACCGCCGCCGATTCACTACGGCGATAGCGAATTCTTCCGCGCACACCGCGACAATCGGGCGACGCAAGCGCGGCCATCGCTGCCGGTTGTCGGCAGGATGGACGGCGAGCGCGGCATCACGGTGAGCCGCGGGCTCAATGACCCGGACGGACGCTTTCTCGGCGTCATAACCGCAGTAGTCGATCCGGCCTATTTCCTCGGGCCGCAGGGCTTGCGTGAACTCGGGCCGGACGGCGCGGTGCGGCTGCTGCGCCGCGACGGCGTGCTGCTGACCGGCTACCCGATGGCGATCGCGGCCGCGACCCGCAACTACCGTGACTCCGCGCTGTTTACCCAGGGCGTCGGAGCCGGACGCGAGCTGATTCGCCACGCCGGCACCGCCGTCCCCGGCGAGCGGATCAGCGCGATTCGCCTGATCGACGACTACCCGCTGGTCGTAACGGTGACTTCGTCCGTCGATTTCGTCCTGCGGACCTGGTACCGGAGCGCAGCGCTATTCGGGGCCATCGCCGCGGTCACCGCCGTCTTTCTCGGTCTGATCACTTTGTCGCTCGCGCACCAGTTGCGCGTCGAGGAGGAGTTGAAATCCGTCGTCATAGAGTCGGAAGAACGCCTGCAGGCAATCATTCAGTCGGCCATGGACGCCATCATCATCCTAGACGCGCAGCAACGCATCGTGCTGTTCAACGCCGCGGCGGAACAGATCTTCCACTGCCCGAGCGCGGAAGCGATCGGTGCCGACATCGGCCGTTTCATTTACGGGCACCTGCTGGAGCCGCAGCCCGGGTACGGCGCCGGGTTCGACGCCGCCGGCGCGCCGATGCGCAAAATGGGACAGCATCTCGCGCTCACCGGAGTGCGCGCCGATGGCGCCGAATTTCCGATCGATGCCGCGGTATCGCAGGTGCAGCTGCACGGCGCGGGCCTGTTCATCGTGATCCTGCGCGACGTCACCGAGCGCAAGCAGGTAGAGGCGGCGCTGCGCGAGAACGAGCAACGCTACAGAACGCTGTTCAGCAAGGCAATGGATGGGATCCTGTTGCTGGATACGGAGGGTAATCTCGTTGACGCCAACGACTCTTTCGCGCGCATGCACGGCTATGCCATCGACGAACTGCTCAAGATGAATCTGCGCGGGCTGGATACCCCCGAAACGCTGGCGCTCGTCCCCGAGAGGATCAGGCGGATACTGGCGGGGGAGACCATTGGATTCGAAGTGGAACAGTATCACAAGGACGGCCATATCGTGCCGCTGGACGTTGCCGCGTCCGCGATCGATATCGACGGAAAACTGTACGTGCTGGCATTTCATCGCGACATCACCGAGCGCAGGCGCGCGGAGCAGGAAATCAAGCGCTCGCAGCAGGAGCTGCGCGGACTGTCCAAGGCCGCCAACGAAGCCCTCGAGGCCGAGCGCCGCCGCACCGCGCGCGAGCTGCATGACGAGCTCGGCCAATCGCTCACCGCGCTCAAGATGGACCTGGAGTCGCTGCGCTCCGCCTTGCCGCCGGGCCAGCCGGAACTGGGGGAACGCGCCCAGGCGATGCACGCGCTGCTCGACGGCACCATTGCGGCCACGCGCCGCATCGCCGCCGATCTGCGTCCCCTGATGCTGGACGATCTGGGCCTCGCCGCGGCGCTTGACTGGCTGACGCACAATTTTTCGAATCACACCGGCATCGCCACCGACCTGGTCATAGACGACAGCGTGGCCCAGGTGCCGGAACCGATTGCCTCGGCCCTGTACCGCATCACCCAGGAATCGCTCACCAACGTGGCCAAATATGCGCAGGCCACCACGGCCGAGATCCGCCTGGAGCGCGACGGCGATTGGGTCCAGCTCCTGGTCCGCGACAACGGCCGCGGCATCGACGCGGCGGACCAGGACAAGCGCGGCGCGTTCGGACTGCTGGGCATCCGCGAACGCGTGTCGCTGCTCGGCGGCGACGTCGCGATCAAGGGCGAGCGGGGGCAAGGCAGCGAAGTGCGCGCGCGCATCCCGCTCGCCGCGGCCGATGCGCAGGAGGCCGCCGCGTGACGCGCATCCTGATCGCCGACGATCACGCTATCGTGCGCGACGGCCTGCGCCGCATTCTCCAGAGCGCGCCGGGAATCGAAGTGGCGGGCGAAGCGGTGAGCGGCGACGAGGTCATGGTGCGGGTGCGCGAGGGCGGCTTCGACCTGTTGCTGCTCGACATGTCGATGCCGGGAAAAAACGGCATCGAGCTGATCAAGTGGGTGAAGGCTACGCGGCCGGAACTTGCGCTCCTGGTGCTGTCGATGCACCAGGAGGAGCAATACGCAGTGCGCGCGATCCGCGCCGGCGCCTCCGGCTACGTGACCAAGGAAAGCGCCTCGGCGCTGCTCGTCGCGGCGATCCGCAAGGTCGCCGATGGCGGGCTGTACATCAGCCCCGGGGTGGCCGAGCAGCTCGCGCTCACGCTCAGGCCGCAAGCGACCGACCTGCCCCATCAAACGCTTTCAGACCGCGAATACGAGGTGTTCGGCCTGCTGGTGACGGGCGCCACCGTCTCCGATATCGCCGCGCGCCTGCATTTGAGCGGCAAGACCGTGAGCACGCACAAGGCGCGCATCCTCGAAAAAATGGGCATGGACAGCGTCGCCGACCTGGTGCGCTATGCCATGGCGCACAAGCTCAGCGACGCGCGAGACAGTTAGCCCCCCACCCCGCGTGTAGGCGTCGCCCTACACCGTTTCCGATAATTCCGACCCTTGGTTTCAGCCTGCGCCTATGGCGACCGGCGATTGCGCTGTTCCATACTCGGCACAACGCAAACAAATGGCGACAGGCATGGAATCGGCCCAGCAAGAGGCACCACTGATGGTATTCCTGGTTGAAGATTCTCTGGCCATCCGCGCGCGCCTGGCAGCGACCATCCGTGGGGTCGAAGGCGCCGAACTGATCGGAGAGGCGGGCACGGTCGGAGCAGCCATCGACGGCATTCGCGCCACCCATCCGGGCGCGGTGATTCTGGACCTGCAGTTGGAGGACGGAAGCGGTCTCGAAGTGCTCAGGGCCGTGCATCCTGCGTCGCCTGCACTGCACGTCGCGGTGCTCACCAATTACGCAACCGATCAGCACCGCCGCGCCTGCATGGACGCAGGCGCTGAATTTTTTCTAGACAAATCCTCGGATTTCCCGCGCGTCCGGGAAATTGTCCAAGGATGGACTGCCCCGCCCTGATGGCGCCGCCCCTTGCCACTAGATAGATGCTAACTCGCACATCAAAATAATGGAGCAGAACATGACCGCCGCAATGTCATACTATGATGCACTCGATTTTGGCACCATAGACAGGGGCACGATACCCGCGCAGGAGCACGAAAGCGCCAATGTGTCCGTGCGCGACCTTACCCGCTTGCTGCACATCGACTGCCCGGACGAAGCCTGGCTCGCGCGGACCGCATTCGCCCTGCGCCGGGTGCGCGAAAGCGAGTCGTTGGTGCGCGCCGGCGACAAATTCCATTCCCTCTACGTCGTCCGCTCCGGCTGCTTCAAGACCGTCTACACCGACTTTTCGGGCAGCGAACAGGTATTGGGATTCCCCATATGCGGAGACCTGATGGGGGCCGACGGCATCGACAGCGGCCACTACAGCTCCACCGCCATCTCTCTCGATACCAGCGAAGTGGTGATCGTTCCGCTCACCAGTCTGGCGCGGCTGGTATGCGAATGCCCCAGACTGGAAGCCCTGCTGTATCGCGTACTGAGCCGCGAACTGGTGCGCGCGCAGAACATGGCCTGGACCCTGGGCACGCTCGGCGCGGAAGGCCGGGTGGCGGCATTCCTGCTCACTCTGTCGGCCCGTCTCGGCGCATTGGGGTATTCCCGATGCTCCTTCAATCTGCGCATGACGCGCCAGGAGATCGGCAGCTACCTCGGGCTGAAACTCGAAACGGTGAGCCGCGCGCTTTCGGCACTGAATACCTCCGGCATCATCCAGGTGCATCAGAGAAGCATCGATATCGTCGACGCCGACGCATTGCGCGCCGTGATCGATCCGGCTGCGGGCATCGCGGCCAGCATCGCGCCGCACCTCGGATCGGTTTCGCCCGAAAGCGGTGCCGGCAACGGCAAGCGCGCAAGGAAACCGCGGTCGCAGTTCCCGCCCGGGCTTGCCTGGCAACAGCTCGCCGCGGCGTAATACCCTATCGCCGCGTAGCGCAAGTTCACCGCGATCGCTACCCCTGCCGGAAGATGGTGCCGGGTAAAGGATTCGAACCCTCGACCGTCGCATTACAAATGCGCTGCTCTACCAACTGAGCTAACCCGGCATGCGCAACGTATTATACGCGGGAGATCATAGACAGATGTCCCTGCCGGCGTCTCGCGGCAGAGCGCGATAAGAACCTATTGCAATGAGGGGATACCTCCCGTCATACCCCCTAATTCGGACGCTGTTCGGTCATTCTGAAACAGCGTCTAAGTTACTTCACGCGTCGCAGCGAAGGTTTGCCCGAGGGGCGCGGCGGCTCGGGGCGGGTTTCATCGCTCTCGTCGGTCTCGGCGATCCGGGCCGGCGCCGGCGCATCCGCCGCCGTGACCTCGAACGACAGGCCCTGGCCGTTCTCGCGCGCATAGATTGCGGACACCGCCCCGATCGGAATCGAGATTTCGCGCCCCGCGCCGTTGAAGCGGGCAGAGAACTCGATCAGTTCGTTGCCGATCTTGAAGCGCTCCACGGCGACCGGGCCGATGTTGAGCACGATCTGGCCGTCCTTGACATACTCCATCGGCACGCGCGTGACCGAATCCACCGTTACCGAGAGATAGGGCGTGTAGCCGCTGTCCACGCACCAGTCGTAAATGGCACGCATCAGGTAGGGCTTGGTGGAGGGATCTGGCATATGTGAATTCGGCATTCCAGGCGTTGCGATCTGCTTTTGAATCAACCGCAAAGCAGATTTTTCGGGCTGCGCCCTCAGAATGACACGTTATTTTGCCAAGGGTTCTGATAAATCACTTGCGCATCACTTTTTCCGAAGGCGTCAGCGCCTCGATGAAGGCCGGGCGCGAGAACAGGCGCTCGGCGTATTTCATCAGCGGCGCGGCCGGCTTGCCCAGGGAGATGCCGTAGTGGTCCAGGCGCCACAGGAGCGGCGCGATGGCCACGTCGAGCATGGAGAATTCATCGCCCAGCATGTACTTCTGCTTGACGAAAATCGGCGCAAGTTCGGTCAGCCGGTCGGCCACGTGCGAGCGCGCCTTTTCCTGCGGCTTGGCGTTGCCTTTCTCGAGGATCTCGATGCGGCTGAACAGTTCCACCTCGAAATTGAACAGCAACAGCCGCGCGCGCGCGCGCATCACCGGGTCTGGCGGCATCAGCTGCGGGTGCGGGAAGCGCTCGTCGATGTATTCGTTGATGATGTTCGACTCGTACAGGATCAGGTCGCGCTCGACCAGCACCGGCAGGCGGTTATACGGATTCATCACCGCGATGTCTTCCGGCTTATTGTACATGTCGACGTCGATGATCTGAAAGTCCATGCCCTTCTCGTAGAGCACGATGCGGCAGCGCTGGGAAAAGGGACAGGTAGTGCCGGAATAAAGGTTCATCATGATAAGTTTTGATCCAGGTGATGAGTGATAGGAAACGGGGCCGGGTAACGGGGAATGGGTCAGAGGCGCCGAGCCCTCACCAGACCCATAGCCCGCCGCGCATCGCCCATTTCCGGTTTAGTGCACATCCTTCCAGAATTCCCTTTTCAGGAGATAGGCCAGCGGCCACATCGCGAGCAGGAACAGCAGCACAAAAATGCCGATCTGCTTGCGGCTGGTGGCCGCCGGCTCGCCCATGTAGACGAGAAAGTTCACCAGATCGCGCACGGTCTCGTCGAACTGCACCGGGGTGAGGCTGCCCGGTCTCACCATTTCGTACTTGACCGCCTTGATCGCGCCGCCGTGGCCACCCTCGCCGCCCTTGGCGTCGTCGCCTTTCACCGCTTGCTCGACGCGCACGCGCTCGCCCTGCAGTTGCCACAATGTATTCGGCATGCCGACGTTCTCGTACACAGTGTTGTTCCAGCCGGTGGGCCGCGCCGGATCCCTGTAGAAACCGCGCAGATAGCTGTAGAGCCAATCGGCGCCGCGCGCGCGCGCGATCACCGACAGGTCGGGCGGGGCGGCGCCGAACCATTGCCTGGCGTCCTTCCTGCTCATGGCCACGTTCATCAGTTCGCCCACCTTGTCGCCGCTGAACATGAGGTTGTCCTTGATCTGCGCTTCGGTCAGGCCCAGTTCCATCAGCCGGTTCCAGCGCATGAGCGAGGCGCTGTGGCAGTTGAGGCAGTAATTGGCGAAGGTGCGCGCGCCGCTTTGCAGGCTGACGACGTCGGTCTGGTTGATCGGCGCCGTGTCCAGCCTGACGCCTCCCTCCGAGGCCATCGCCGCACGCGATCCGAGCAAGGCCGCAGGCGATACAAACAGGACCGCAGGCGCTAAAAACAGGATAGCGATGAGCTTGTTCATATTAGTGCGTCACCCTTTCCGGTTCGGGTTTGTTCTTATCGATACTGGTGTACCAGGGCATCAGGATAAAGAACAGGAAGTAGATCACCGTGCAGATGCGCGCCACCACCGTGGCGCGGTCGGCATTGCCAAGCCAGGAGCCGAACTGTCCCCACACCGTTATAGGCTCCGTACCCAGGTAACCGAGAACGAGAAAGACGATAACGAAAGCAGTAAGCGCAACTTTGAAGTACGTACCGCGGTAGCGGATCGACTTCACCGCGCTCCGATCCAGCCACGGCAGTACGAAAAGCACCATCACCGACACGCCCATCGCCACCACTCCGGGGAACTGCGAATTGAACAGCGGCGGCACCCCGCGCAGGATCGAGTAATAGGGGGTGAAATACCATACCGGCGCGATATGCGGCGGGGTCTGCAGCGGATTGGCAGGAACGAAGTTGTTGTATTCGAGGAAATAGCCGCCCATCTCCGGGGCGAAGAACACGATGATCGCGAACACGATCAGAAATACCACCACCCCGAGGATGTCCTTTACCGTGTAGTACGGATGAAAGGGGATTCCGTCCAGCGGCACGCCGTTGCCGTCTTTGTGCTTCATGATTTCGATGCCGTCCGGATTGTTCGAACCCACCTCGTGCAGCGCCAGCAGGTGCGCCACCACCAGGCCCAGCAGCACCAGCGGGATGGCAATCACGTGCATGGCGAAGAACCGGTTGAGGGTCGCATCCGAAATCACGTAGTCGCCGCGGATCCAGAGGGAAAGATCCGGCCCGATGAAAGGTATGGCGGAGAACAGGTTGATGATCACCTGCGCGCCCCAGTAGGACATCTGGCCCCAGGGCAGCAGGTAGCCGAAGAAGGCCTCGCCCATAAGACTCAGGTAGATCAGAACGCCGAAGATCCATAAAAGCTCACGCGGTTTGCGATGCGAGCCGTACAGGAGCGCGCGGAACATGTGCAGATAGACGCAGATGAAGAACGCCGATGCGCCGGTCGAGTGCATGTAGCGGATGATCCAGCCGCCCGGCACCTCGCGCATGATGTATTCCACCGAGGCGAACGCCAGGTTCGCGTCCGGCTTGTAATTCATGGTGAGGAAAATGCCGGTCACGATCTGGATTGCCAGCGCCACCATCGCCAGCGACCCGAAGTAGTACCAGAAGTTGAAATTCTTCGGTGCGTAATACTCGGCCAGGTGGGCCTTCCACGTCGATATCAGCGGAAAGCGCTGGTCGACCCAGGTGAGCAGGCCGTCGAGCGCGACTGAGCCGGTACCGGTAACGGGGGGTTTTTCTGCGGCAGCCATGCGTTATGCCCCTTTGGTGTCGTCGCCGATGAGAATGCGGGTCTCCGACAGGTACGTGTATTTCGGCACCTCGAGATTCACCGGTGCCGGCGCCCCCTTGTAGACGCGCCCGGCCAGGTCGAACTTGGATCCGTGGCACGGGCAGAGAAAGCCGCCCGTCCAGTCGGCGCCCATTTCGGTCTTGTCCTCGGCCGGTTTGGACTGCGGTGAGCAACCCAGATGGGTGCAAATGCCGACCAGCACCAGCACCTCCGGCTTGATCGAGCGGAATTCGTTTTTCGCGTACTCGGGCTGCATCGGCACGTCGGAGGCCGGGTCGGAGAGCTTGGCATCGACGCTCGGCAGGCTGTCGAGCATTTCCTTGGTGCGGCGAATGATCCATACCGGCTTGGAGCGCCATTCCACGGTCATGCTCTGGCCCGGCTCGAGCGCGCTGATATCGGCCACGATCGGCGCGCCGCCAGCCTTGGCGCGCTCCGACGGCAGCCAGCTTGCGGCAAACGGCACGGCCGCGGCCACGCCGGCGGCGCCGCCGGCGGCACAGGTGGCGATCACCAAATTGCGCCTTGTCTTGTTTACTTGCTTATCGTCGCTCATTGGAAGTTCCTAGATATACAAGATCTTGCTGCGTGCAAAAGCTTGTAATTATACCTGAAAGTCGCCGCCGGATTAAAGTTTTATACGCTAACAGGCTGAAATGAATGAAGAAAACGACGTAGCCCCGACCCGGCCCGGACCGGAACCGGGTTCATACCGGATTGGGAATGTCGATGAACCGGTGCTCCAGGCCGAAGCGCGCCGCCAGATGCTCGCCCAAAGCCTGTACGCCATATTTTTCCGTGGCGTGATGACCCGCGGCGACGAAAGCCACCCCCGACTCGCGCGCCAGATGCACCTGCTGCTCGGAAATTTCCCCGCTGAGGTAGGCATCGGGACCCAATTTGACGGCTTCCTCGAAAAATCCCTGCGCCGCACCTGTGCACCAGGCAATTCCCCGGATTTCCCTCGCGGGATCGCCGATCACCAGAGGTTCGCGGCCCAGCCGATGTTTGACGTGCAGGGCGAAGGCATCCAGGCGCATCGGCGCTTCCAAGCTGCCGTACATCCCGATTTCCTGATCGGCGAAGCGCCCGGTTTCGACCAAGCCCAGCCGCTTGCCGAGCTGGGCGTTGTTGCCGAGTTCCGCACGGGCGTCCAGCGGCAGGTGATAGGCGAACAGGCTGAGCTCATGCGCGACGAGCAGCCCGATGCGCGCGCGGCGCGTGCCGGTGAGGCAGGGGTCGTCGCCTTTCCAGAAATAGCCATGGTGCACCAGGATGGCGTCAGCCCCATCGGTGAGCGCGGCCTGGATCAGATCAAGGCTCGCCGTCACCCCGCTGACAATGCGGCGTATCTCGCCTCGCCCTTCCACCTGCAGCCCATTTGGGCAATAATCCCGGAATCGGGAGACTTCCAACAAGCCGTCCAGGTAACGGTTCAGTTCCTCGCGCTGCATTGCGGCACCCATCGCATAAGCCAGCGAGAATTGTACCCGCACACACGCCGGCGCATCCTCTGCCCAATACTAAGAGGCCGTTTCAGTATTATCGAAACGGCCCCTGAATTAGGGGAGCATGAGGGGAGGTATCCCCTCATCTTGAAACGAACTTTAAGGACACGCACGCGATGTACCGACTCTGGCTGACCTTCGCGCAGACAGCCACCATCTGCCTCGCCGCCCTGTTCGTCGTCGCCACGCTCAAGCCGGAATGGCTGCCGGGAAAGTCCGGCGCCCAGGTCGAGGTGAACCCGGCGGAGCCTGCCACCATTGCCGGCGCCGGCGTCAAGACCGCGTCCTACAGCGATGCCGTACGCAAGGCGGAGCCGGCCGTGGTCAGCATTTTCACCAGCAAGGAAGTGAAGCGGCCGAGAAATCCTTTCCCGAACGACCCCTTGTTCCGCCATTTCTTCGGCGAGCGCTTCGAGGACGAGGCGCAACGCGCCTTCGGCCTGGGCTCGGGCGTTATCATCAGCCACAAGGGTTACATTCTGACCAACCAGCATGTGGTCGAGGCCGCAGACGAGATCGAGGTGGCGCTTTCCGACGGCAAGAAACTTGCCGCCACGGTGGTGGGCAACGATCCCGAAACCGACCTGGCGGTATTGAAGGTCGACGCGCAGAACCTGCCGGCGATCACGCTCGGTCAGGCGGAAAACCTCAGAGTCGGCGACGTGGTGCTCGCCATCGGCAACCCGCTCGGGGTCGGCCAGACGGTCACCATGGGCATCATTTCGGCCCTGCACCGGACCGGACTCTCCATCAACACGTTCGAGAATTTCATCCAGACCGACGCCGCGATCAATCAGGGAAACTCCGGCGGCGCGTTGATCGACTCATCCGGAAATCTGGTCGGGATCAACACCGCGATACTTTCCCAAACCGGCGGATCGATCGGCATCGGCTTTGCGATTCCGGTTTCCACCGCCAAGCAGGTGATGGAGCAGTTGATCGAAACCGGCGCGGTTACGCGCGGCTGGGTCGGCGTGGAATTGCAGGAAATCACGGCCGACCTTGCCGAGTCGTTCAAGCTCGGCACCACCGCCGGCGTGCTCGTCGCCGGGGTGCAGCGCGGCAGCCCTGCCGACCGCGCCGGCATCAAACCCGGCGACATCGTGGTGGCGGTGGACGGCAAGCAGGTGAGGGACCCGGATTCCATGCGCACGCTGATCGTGGCCCTGGCCCCGGGCAAGCAGATCACGCTCAAGCTGAAACGCGGCCAGAGCGAGCTGGAACTCCCGGTGCAAGTGGGCAAACGACCCAAAGCGCAACGCTCGCTGGAATAAGAGGCCGTTTCGGAATTAACGGAACGGCCCCCGAGTCAGGTGAGCATGAGGGGCCGAGGAAGGGGTGGGACCCTTCCGTTCCCACCCGGATCCCCTCATTTTGCAATCAGCCATTAGCAAATTGCGCGCGTAATCTACGCCCCCGCTGCGGAGGCAATCAGTCAGGCGGCGAGAAACGCCTCCACCAATCCGGTCTGCCCCGGCACGTTGAGCGCCGGGGCATGGCCGCAACCGGCGATCTCCACCACGCGCGCCCTGGGGCCGCGCTCGCGCATCGCCTGCGCTGTCTCGGCGAGCAGCAAATCCGAATCCGCGCCGCGCAGGCACAGCACCGGAATGTCGATCGCGTCGTACTCCGGCCACAGATCGTAGTCGTGCGGAAATTTGATGAACTGCCGCACCACGTTCGGATCGTAATGCGGCGTGACGCGTCCGTCGGGCAAACGCCGCACGGAAGTTTCCGTGAGCTTCACCCACTCGCGCTCACTGAGCATACCGAAGGGCGCGTACACCTTGCGGAAATAGGCTTCCAACTCGCTCACCCGGGCAAACGCGGCCGGGTTGCCGACATAGGTCTTGATGCGCTCGACCGCCGAAGCCGCAAGTTGCGGCCCTTCGTCGTTCAGCACCAGCTTGTCGATACGGCCGGCGAGCGCGCCGCCCTTGCGACTCGCGACCTTCATGCCCAGCGCACCGCCCATGGAGGTGCCAACCCAGTGCATGCGCACTATGCCCAGAACGTCGCAGAACGCCGCGGCAAGGCGCGCATAGAACGCGAGGCAGTACTCCGCGTCGGGTTCCGGGCTCCACTGCGACAGCCCGCGGCCGATGGTGTCCGGACAAATGACGCGGTAGCGCCGCGACAGCGACGCGGCGATGTCGTCGAAATCACGCCCGGTGCGCACCAGACCATGCCACATGACGACGTTCTCGCCGTTGCCGGCGCCCCACTCGACGTAATGCAGCTCACGCTCGAGCACCGTGACGTAATGAGAGGTCATGATCATTTTTTTCCCCTCAGTCTGCCGACAATACCGGCAGGAAAGTGATACACGCTGAGAACGAACAGGATCCCCAGCCACAGCAGCCAGCGGTCCGGGTGCACCAGGTTGGGCAGCAACGGTATTCCGGCGGCCGCATCGCTGGCGAGCTTCATCAGATCCTGCAGATAGTTCTGCGCGATTACGAACAAGGTTGCCCCGATCACCGCGCCGTACAGCGTTCCCATGCCGCCGATCACCACCATCAGCAGGATGTCGATCATGATGTCGAGCGACAGCGTCGTGTCCGGGCCGACGTAGCGCAACCAGAGGGCATAAAGAATGCCGGCGGCGGTGGCGGCAAGCGCCGACAGGCAGTTGGCGGCACTGCGATAGACCACGCTGCGGTAGCCGATGGCTTCGGCGCGGAAATCGTTCTCGCGTATCGCCTGCAGCACACGGCCGAAGGGCGAATTCACCACCCGCAACAGCACCAGGAACAGGCACGCCGCGCCGAAGAACACGATGTAATAGGAGACGATCCTGCCGCTGATTTCCACCCCGAGCAGCGGCGCCTCGAGCAGTTTCGTTCCCGGCAGCAACAACTCGGGCAGCTTGTAGGTAAGCCCGTCCTCGCCGCCGGTGAGCCACGACAGTTGCGAGGCGAGGATGGCGAAAAACGAGGCGACGGCGAGCGTGATCATGGCGAAGAAGATGGTCTTCACGCGCAGCGACAGGAGCCCGATCAGCAGCGACAGCAGCGCCGAAAAGGCGAGCGCAGCGAGGCTGCCCGCGACCAGGCTCGACCAGGTCGGGCCCAGCCTGGTTGCGGCGATGCCGATACCGTAGGCGCCGAGCCCGAAGAACATGGTGTGCGCGAACGATACGATGCCGGCGTAGCCGAGCAGCAGGTCATAGCTCGCCACCAGCAGGATGAACACGCAGATCTTGGCCGCGACGTTGAGCGAACGCGTTCCCGGAAACACGAACGGCGCGAGCGCCAGGCCGGCGAGAATCAGCACCAGCACGATGCTGAGTACGCGGCTGCGCGGATAATCGCCGGAAAGAAGCCGTTGCATCGCGCTTATCGCTTCGCCACCGGATACAGGCCCTGCGGCCGCCACAGCAGGATCAGCACCATCAGCAGGATGTTGGAACCAAGCGCAATCTTGGGCGCGAGGAACCCGACGTAATTGGCCACCAGCCCCACCAGCAGCGCACCGATAAAACAGCCGCCGACCGAGCCCAGCCCGCCGATGATGATGACGATGAATATCAGGATCATCACCTGCATGCCCATGGCTGAGCTGACCGTCTCCTGGTACAGCGCCCACATGACTCCGCCCAGACCGGCCAGCGCGGAGCCGGCGACGAACACGCCGACGAACACGCGGCGGATGCGGTAGCCCAGGGACTCGACCATCTCGCTGTCCTCGACGCCGGCGCGGATCAGCAGACCGATGCGGGTGCGGTTGAGCAGCAGAAACATGGCGGCGAATACCGCGAGCCCTACGATGACGGCGACGACGCGGTATTTCTCGATGGCGATGTCGCCGAAAATGAAGCTGCCGCGCAGCGTCGCCGGCTTGGGCAGCGGAATGATGTCCGGACCCCAGATCACGTGAATCGACTGCTCGGCCACGATCAGCCCGCCCATGGTGATGAGGATCTGCTTCAGGTGCTGGCCGTAGACGGGCATGATGATCACGCGCTCGAAGACGAGGCCGAGCGCCCCGGCCACCGCCATGGCGGCGAGGATCGCGGGAAGTATTGCGGCGAGATTCATCCACAGGCTGTCCGCCTGGGTCCAGCCGGCGAGCGGGATCAGCACACTGGTGGCGACGAAGGCGCCGATGGTGATGAAGGCGCCATGGGCGAAGTTCATCACGTCCATCAGGCCGAACACCAGGGTGAGGCCCGAAGCCATGATGAAAATCATCATGCCCATGGCGAGGCCGGCTACGGTCAGCGTGACCCAGGTCGGCAGGCTCGGGATCAGCGCCAACGCCAGGAGCGCAATCGCCGGGATCAGCGCGAGCGGAATCCTGTCGATGCCCGGAACGCGCAGCGCGTCGTCGCTCATTGGTGCAAGTCCAGGGACAGGCCGAGCAGCTTCTGTTGCTCGGCTTGATCTTCTGCCAGCGTCGTCATGCTGCCGGTATGGACGACGCGGCCGGAATCCATCACCGCCACCGTGTCGCCCAGGGCGCGCGCGAAATTGAAGTTCTGCTCCACCAGCAGGATGGTGGTGTCGGTGCGCTTCAGCTCGCGAAACGCCTCCACCATATGGGCGATGATGGCCGGCGCCAGGCCTTTGGTCGGCTCGTCGATGAGCAACAGCTTTCTCGGCTCGATGATGGCGCGCGCGATGGCGAGCATCTGCTTCTGACCGCCGGAAAGGTGGCCGGCCGGTAGATTCCAGAATTTCTTCAGCGCCGGGAAGAAACCGAATATCCATTCCAGGCGCTGCGCGTCGAGCGGGCCGGAGCGCGCGGCCAGCGCAAGGTTCTCGCGCACCGCCAGTCCGGCGAAGATACCCATGGATTCCGGCACGTAGCCGATGCCGAGCTGCGCCACCGCCGGCGTCGAACGCCTGGCGATGTCGCTGCCGTCGAACTCGATGCGCCCGGCCGAGGCTTTCCACAATCCCATGATGGTGCGCAGGCACGTGGTCTTGCCGGCGCCGTTGCGGCCGAGCAGCACGGTGAGCCCGCCGCGCGGCACGACGAAGTCCACCCCCTGCAGGATATGGTAGTGGCCGATATGGGTATTGACACCGGCGAGCGTGAGCAGGTTACTCATGTCCGACCAGCCCCAGATAGGCCTGCTGCACGATCGGCGAGGCGATCACCGCGGCCGGCTCCCCGTCGGCGACGAGCTCGCCCTGGTGCAGCACGATAATGCGGTCGGCCAGCGACTTCACCACGTCCATCTTGTGCTCGACCAGCAGAATGGTCTTGTCGCGCTGCTGTTTGATCTCGTGGATCAGATCGAGGATCACCGGCACTTCGTCCACGCTCATGCCCGCAGTGGGCTCGTCGAACATGAAGATATCGGGCTCGAGCGCGAGCAGGATCGCCACCTCGAGCTTTCTCTGGTCGCCGTGCGCCAGCGCGGAGGCAAGCGCATCGCGCCGGTCGTCGAGCCGGACGCGATGCAGATAATGCTCGGCGCGCTCGATCAGCTCGACATGGCTCGACCACACCGAGACCAGATTCAGGCCCATGCCGGCGCGCGACTGAGCGGCCAGACGCACGTTCTCGAGCACGCTCAGCTGCGGAAACAGGTTGGTGAGCTGGAACGCCCGCCCCATGCCGCGGCGTGTGCGCTGCGGTGCGGGCAGCGAGGTCACGTCCTCGCCAAACAGTTTCACCGTGCCACCGGTCGCGGACAACTGGCCGGAAATCAGGTTGAAGTAAGTAGTCTTGCCCGCGCCGTTGGGGCCGACGATGGCGGTGAGTGTGCCCGGACCGAACGCGCAGGACACCCGGTTGACCGCGACGTGGCCGCCGAAGCGGATGGTCAGGTCGCGTGTCTCAAGAGCCGGATGTTCGCCGGAGCGCGGTTCGGACATGAAAAAATTTCGATGGCGGACAATAACCGCGGGATGAACGACGCCTGCGTCCGTTCGATCCCGCGGAGTTGAACCGGCGCGCAAGTGCGCGGGTTTAACGCTTGTTCTGGACCGGCACCGGCATCTCGGACGCCGGGATCTCGCGCACCAGTTCCAGCAGGTCCCATTCCCCCTTCTGCGCTTTCTTGATACGGAAGTGGAACATGTTCTGCATCGCCTGATGGTCCTCCTTGCGGAAGGTCATCTTGCCCTTGGGCGTTTCGAACGACATACCCTCCATGGCGGCGATCAACTTCTCGGTGTCGGTGCTCCCCGCCTTCTTGATCCCCTCGGTCACGGCCATCGCCGCAGCGAATCCGCCCGCGGTGAAGAAATCGGGCGGCTGGCCATAGCGCTTCTCGTGCTCCTTCACCAGCCAGTCGTTCATCTTGTTTTTCGGAAAGCCGTAATAATAATAGATCGCGCCCTCTACGCCGGCGTAGTCCTTCCAGCCCTTCATTACCGGAAGGATGTTGCCGCCCGGCGCGAGCTCGATGCCGTAACGCTCCGGCTTCATCTCCATGATCTTCACCATCGGATGCGGTCCGGCCCAGATGATCGCGAGGACCTTGCGGCCGGGCTTGTCCTTCAGCACCTCGAAGATGCGCTGCGCGGGGGCGGTGAAGTCGGTGGTCGCCTGCGGCGCGTATTCCTCGTGGATGATCTTCGCCTTCGGGTTGGCCTTGGCCAGCGCATCCTTGAACGCCTTGATGCCGTCGCGGCCGAAGGCGTAGTCCTGCGCCAGGGTCGCGACCGTGACGTCGCCCTTCAGCGTCGCCGCCCCGGCCACCGCGTCCTGCGTCGAATTGCGTGCGGTGCGGAAAATGTACCGGTTCCACTTGTCCCCCGTGATGGAGTCGGCCACCGCCGGCTCGACCAACAGCACTTTCTTGTATTCCTCGGCCACCGGCAGCATGGCCAGTGCGACGCCGGAGTTGACCGGTCCGACCGCGATGTCCGCCTTGTCGTCGCCGTAGGCGGCGGCAAGCTGCGCTTTGCCCACGTCGGGCTTGGACTGCGTGTCCTTCTCGATCACCACGATCTTGCGCCCGAGCAGTTCCATCTTGCCGCCGGTGGCATACTCGAGCCCCATCGTGAAACCGATGCTGGACTGCTTGGCGTAGGCCTCGAGCGCGCCGGTTTTGTCATACACGTGCGCGATCTTGATGTCCTGCGCCGCGGCAACTCCCGCGCACAAGGCCAAGACCAAACCGCCGATTGCAGAATGCTTGAGTTGCATGATTTCTCCTCCTCGATGCATGGAATTGGGCCAGGACCGGCGCGCCGGATGGCCCCCGCCGGTTCCCATTTTGGGCCGGTTCATATAGTCTGCCGTAATATCCAGCATTTCACCACCCGAAAGAGTGGAAATCCTGGAAATCCCGCGCCTCCCCGCCCCTCCGCACACCAAACTCGACATGAGCGGCACCCGCGGGCGGGATGTGGTGCGCGTTACATTTGGTAACACTTTAGTTGCCCCGCGGCAGCGCGAGCGTGCTAAGTTATAATGTAGTGGGGCTGGTGATCATGAAAGCGGTGAAAACAATGTTGAGCTTGGTCGTGTTCGTGTTTGGCGCTATCGCAGGCGTGCCGGCACTGGCATGGCATCATGGCGGGCACGCGCACTTTGGCGTTTTCATCGGCGCTCCGGGTTATTGGTATCCTCCCTACTACTACCCACCGTACTATCCGCCCTACTATCCGCCCGTAGTCGCAGTACAGTCCGCGCCGCCGACCTACATCGAACAGGGAGGAGCGCAGCCGGCGCCCGCGCCGTCGCAGTCGAATTGGTGGTACTACTGCGCTGACGCGAAGGCCTATTACCCCTACGTCAAGGAATGTCCGGCAGGCTGGCAACGGGTAGCCCCGCAGCCGCCGTCCTAGCCCGGATTTGCAAACCATGACCCGCGCATTTCGACTCACGCCCCTGCTAGCGCTGCTGCTGGTTGGCGCGTGCACGACGCTGCCCTCCGGTCCCGGGGTGATGGTGCTGCCGGGCACCGGCAAGAGCTTCGACCAATTTCGGGCCGACGATTTCGACTGCAGACAATTTGCCAGTATGCAGGTAGGCGGGACTGCGCCCAATCAGGCCGCCACGGACAGCGGGCTCAAGAGTGCCGCAGTCGGTACCTTGGTCGGCGCCGCAGCCGGCGCCGCCCTCGGTGGCAGCAGCGGCGCTGCCGTGGGAGCCGGTACCGGGCTGGCAGTGGGCGCCCTGGCGGGAACGGGCGCCGCAGAGGGCTCTGCGTATGGCCTGCAACGGCGCTACGATTACGCCTACATCCAGTGCATGTACGCCAAAGGCCACAAAGTCCCGGTGTCCGGAAACCTCACCAGTTCGAATCCGAACCCGGCCGCGGCTTACACGCCACCGCCGCCGCCACCACCCGGATCGCCTCCGCCGCCGCCACCCGGGACTCCGCCGCCCCGCTGATTTTGCAATCATGCGACCGGACACGTCTGGGGTTACTTGGCCAATCAGGTTTCGGCGAACGCGACGCGTCTTGACCTTGCTGATGGTGCTGTTGGTCACGGTAGCGAGCGCCTCCGCATTCGCTCGCGGTGGCGGTGGCGGTGGCAGGGGGCACTCTGGCGGTCACCACTCCGGCGGTGCTCACATCGGCGGCCATCACTTCGGCGGACCGCGTGTAGGCTTCGGCGTTATCGTGGCTGCGCCAGCCTTCTGGTATTACCCCCCTCTGCCCTACTATCCGCCGGTTGCCATGGCACCGTCTGCGCCGCCGGTCTACATTGAGCAGGGCAGCGAGTCGTCCGCGCCAGATCGACCCGCGGGATATTGGTATTACTGCGCAGACGCCCAGGCCTATTACCCCTACGTCAAGGAATGTGCGGGAACTTGGCAGCCGGTAGCGCCGCAGGCTCCCCAAGGCCAGTGATCCGGCCGGCTGGTCGATCTCTGGTTGCCGCGCGCTGTAAAAACGACGGGCGCGAGATAACCGCGGCGCGCAGCCCGGTTTATTTTGGGCAGTTATTGCGGCTGGACTGAAACAAATCTAGTTGAGCCGCTTCTGCTCGGTTTCGGCCGGGTCCCGCGGACCCTCCAGTTCCGCCGCGCCGCGCTCGACCGGGTCCGATGTGCTTGCTTCCTCGGTCGCGTGCTTGCGGAAAAACCGCTCGATCAGCTGCGCCAGCAAAATCCCGAACTCGTACAGCAGGCACATCGGGATTGCCAGGAGCAGCTGCGATACCACGTCCGGCGGCGTGACGACGGCCGCCACGACGAAAGCGCCGACGATCACATAGGAACGGATGTCCTTGAGCTTTGCGATCGTGACCATGCCGGTGCGCACCAGCACCACCTCGATCAGCGGGATCTCGAAGGTAACGCCGAAGGCGACGAACATGGTGAGCACGAAGCTCAGGTAGGCCTCGATGTCCGGTGCCGGCGTGATGCTCTTGGGCGCGAATTGGATAATGAAGCGGAACACCCAGTTGAACACCACGAAATAGCAGTACGCGACTCCGGCCAGAAACAGCACGGTACTGCCGAACACCAGCGGCAGGGCGAAGCGCTTTTCGTGGCTATACAGGCCGGGCGCGATGAAAGCCCAGACCTGATACAGCACATAAGGCAGCGCCAGCAGAAACGCCGCCATCAATCCGACTTTGAGCGGCACCAGGAAGGGCGTGATGACGCCGGTGGCGATCATGTGCGTGCCTTCGGGCAGGGTGCGCATCATCGGCAGCGCCAGCAGGTCGTAGATCTGCGCCAGCCCGGGCCAGAACCAGAGCACCACGAACACCCCGAACACCGCGTAAATCGAACGCAGCAGCCGGTCGCGCAGCTCAACCAGATGGGAAATAAACGTTTCCTGCACGCTCACTTATGCTCGAGCCTTGGCGCCGCCGGCTCGGCAGCGGGCTTGGATTCCAGCCCGAGATCCATCTGCGCGGAAGCGGTTTGGGTTTGGTCGGCAGCCGCGGCGGCCGGGGGTTGTGCTGCAGTTGGGTCGGCTTTGTTTTCCGGAGTGCCGGAGATGCTTTGGTTCAGGGACTCCCCGGCGGCCTGCAGATCCTCGCCGACCTGGCTCACCGACTGCTCGACCGATTTTGCCGCATCCTGAAACGTCGACCTGATACTTTTCAGTTCGTCCAGATCCACTTCGCGCTGGATGTCGGCCTTGACGTCGTTGACATAGCGTTGCGCGCGGCCTAACAGGGCCCCCAGGGTGCGCGCGACCCGCGGCAGGCGCTCCGGGCCGATCACGATCAGCGCCACCAGGGCAATGACTATCAGCTCGGAAAATCCGACGTCGAACATTTCAGGCAGAAGAGGGGGTAGGGAGAAGGGCAAACAGGGGAGCGGGGCAAACAGGCCCCAGTTGCACCCCGGCCTATGCGCTCTTGGACTTCTCTTTGATTTCGCCCTCGATGATGTTGCCTTCCATCTTCTGCGAACTGCCGGCAGCCTCGGCGGGCTTGTCGGAGGTGCCCTCCTTCATTCCCTCCTTGAACCCCCGCACCGCCCCGCCCAAGTCGGCGCCGATGTTGCGCAACTTCTTCGTGCCGAATACCAGCATGACGATGACCAGAACTATCAGCCAGTGCCAAATACTGAATGAACCCATGACCTTACTCCTCTAAGGAATGGCCGAACCCGGGGGCGCGGCCGCCTCGTATCTCCCTGAGCCAGCGGAAGCACCGCAAAGACGAACCGTCCGAGCGGAGTCTCGCTAACGTTTTATCATCCGCGGCAGAACTTCCTTGCCGCCGATGATGTGCATATGCAAATGATACACCTCTTGGCGGCCGACGCGGCCGGTGTTGATGACGGTGCGCCAGCCGTCGCCGCAGCCTTGCCCGATGGCCAGTTTCGACGCCAGCACCAGCATCTTGCCGAGCAGCATCTGATGGCCGAGGTCCACTTCCGCCAGCGAGGAAATGTGCACCTTGGGGATGACCATGAAGTGCACCGGCGCAACCGGGTGGACGTCGTGGAACGCGAAAATGTCCTCGTCCTCGTACACCTTCTTGCTCGGAATCTTGCCGTCGATGATTTTGCAGAAAATGCAGTCTTCCAAGATGCACCCCTTTACTTGCGCTCGGCTTCGACCCGCGGACTTTCGGTCCTGGCCGCCTTCTCGTCTATCCCGGAAATACCCTCGCGGCGCTTGAGCTCGTACAGCACATCGGCGGGACGCAGGCCGTAGTGCGCGAGCATGATCAGGCAGTGAAACCACAGGTCGGCGGTCTCGCCGACGATGCGCAGCTTGTCGCCGTCCTTGGCGGCCATTACCGTCTCGGTGGCCTCCTCGCCGATCTTTTTCAGGATCGCGTCTTCGCCGCGCGCGAGCAGCCTTGAGACGTAGGATGCATCGGCGTCGCCGCCCTTGCGCGCCTCGACCACGTCAGCCAGGCGTTCGAGTATGTCGCTCATTTTCGGTATATATCCTTGGGGTCTTTGATCACCGGGTCCGTCACGACCCATTTCCCGTCCGCGTACTTCTGGAAAAAACAGTTGTGCCGGCCGGTGTGGCAGGCGATGCCGCCGACCTGCTCCACGCAAAGCAATATTACGTCCTCATCGCAATCCAGACGCAGCTCGCGCACCTTCTGCACGTGGCCAGACTCCTCGCCCTTGTGCCACAATTTCCGGCGCGAGCGCGACCAATACACCGCTTCGCCGCTGGCAACCGTCTGCTCCAGCGCCGCGCGGTTCATCCAGGCGAACATCAGCACCTTGCCGGTGAGCGCCTCCTGCGCGATCACCGGCACGAGGCCGTTCGCATCCCAATTTACCTTGTCGAGCCAGTCCATGTCCGCCATCCAGTGTGAAGCGCGAAGCACCTATGGCAATGCGTGAAAACCCGCCCTGGCTCACGCTCCACGGCATTCGGTATGCGCTTTCCGGTCGGCGCCCGACCCATCATAACCTCACCTCGATGCCCTTGGACCGCATCAGCTCTTTCGCCTGGCGCACACTGTACTCGCCGTAATGGAAAATGCTTGCGGCGAGCACTGCATCGGCCCTGCCCTCGAGTATGCCCGCGGCCAGGTGCTCGAGACTGCCGACTCCGCCGCTGGCGATCACGGGCACGTCCACCGCCTCGGCCACCGCGCGCGTCAGCGCCAGATCGAAGCCGGACCTGGTGCCGTCGCGGTCCATGCTGGTGAGCAGGATTTCGCCCGCGCCCAGCGCCTGCATTCTACGCGCCCATGCCACCGCGTCCAAACCGGTGCGTTTGCGCCCTCCGTGGGTGTACACCTCCCAGCGCGGTTCGATACCGGCTTGCCCCGTGTCGGCGCTCTTGGCGTCCGCATTCGGATCGCCGCGTTTCGCGTCCGCTGCTGGATCGACGCGTTTCGCGTCGATGGCCACGACGATGCATTGTGCGCCGTAGCGGCCGGAGGCGTCCGCCACCAGTTGCGGATTTTGCACGGCGGAGGTATTGATCGACACCTTGTCGGCTCCCGCGTTCAGTAGCCGGCGCACGTCCTCGACCTTGCGCACTCCGCCCCCCACGGTGAGCGGGATGAACACCTGCGCCGCCACCGCCTCGACGATATGCAGAATCATGTCGCGCTCATCCGAACTCGCGGTGATGTCGAGGAAGGTGAGCTCGTCGGCGCCCTGGTCGTCGTAGCGGCGCGCAATTTCGACCGGATCGCCGGCATCGCGCAAGCCGACGAAATTCACGCCTTTCACCACGCGGCCGCGGGTGACGTCGAGACAGGGAATTACACGCTTGGCTAGGCCCATGGGGTGGGAGACGGGACGAGGGTGAAGAATGCCACCCCTGCGCTCAGCCTTCTCCCTTCTCCTTTTTCCCTTGTCCCAGTTTGTCCGCCATCGCCTGCGCCTTCTTGAAGTCCACCGTCCCCTGGTATATGGCGCGCCCGGTGATGACCCCGGTAATGCCTTCGGATTCGATTTTGCACAGGGCCTTGACGTCGGCGAGGTTGGTGAGCCCCCCGCTCGCGATCACCGGCACGACGAGCTCGCGCGCCAGTTTGATCGTGGCCTCGATGTTGACCCCGCTGAGCATGCCGTCGCGGCCAATGTCGGTATAAATCACGGCTTCGACGCCATAGTCCTGGAATTTGCGCGCCAGGTCGATCACGTCGTGCCCAGTCATTTTCGACCAGCCCTCGACCGCGACCTTGCCGTCCTTGGCATCCAGGCCGACGATGATATGGCCGGTGAAGGCGCTGCAGGCGTCCTGCAGGAAACCGGGATTCTTCACCGCCGCCGTGCCGATGATGATGTAGCTGATGCCGTCGTCGAGATAGCGCTCGATGGTGTCCAGATCGCGGACGCCGCCGCCCAGTTGTATCGGGATCCGGCCGCCAACCGCGCTGACAATGTCCTTGATCACGCTCTCGTTGCGCGGCTTGCCCGCAATCGCGCCATTCAGGTCAATCAGGTGCAGCCTGCGCGCGCCCTGGTCCAGCCAATGCCTGGCCACCGCCGCCGGATCGTCGGAGAACACGGTCTCCTTGTCCATATTGCCCTGTTCGAGGCGTACGGCGCGCCCCTCCTTGATATCGATCGCGGGGATGATAAGCATGGGTCGTTCTGGCTATGAAGGAAGAGGAAGAGCGGGCGCCTAGGGATTCCAGGTCACGAAATTGGCGAGCAGCGCAAGGCCGGCGGTCTGGCTTTTCTCGGGATGGAATTGCACAGCGAAAATATTATCCTGCGCCACGGCGCAGGTAAAGGGAAAACCGTAGATGCTGTACCCGGCAACCAGTTCCGGCTTGCCCGCCTCGACGTAATAACTGTGCACGAAATAATAACGGCTGGCGTCGGCGATGCCCCGCCACAACGCGTGCGGTTCGGCTTGCATCACCTCGTTCCAGCCCATGTGCGGCACCTTGAGCTTGCCGCCCTGCGCATCTTTCATCGCCCCCGGCGGAAAACGCTTGACCTGCCCGGGAAAAACGCCAAGGCCGGGCGTATCGCCTTCTTCGCTGCGCTCGAACAGCATCTGCAAGCCGATGCAAATGCCGAGAAAGGGCTTCGAGCGCGCCGCCTCGAGCACCGCCGGACGCAAGCCCCTGGCGTCCATCTCGCGCATGCAGCCGGGCATCGCGCCCTGGCCCGGGAACACCACACGCCCGGCTCGCCTCACGATCTCGGGATCGGACGTGACCCGCACGTCCGCATCCGGCGCGACGTGCTCCAGCGCCTTGGATACCGAGCGCAGGTTGCCCATGCCGTAGTCAATAACGGCGATTGTATTACTCATTAGTACGACAGTTCAAAAAAGCGTGAACCGCGGGGGACGCAGAGGAGGCGGAGGTTTTTCAAGGGTTTCCTCCGCGCCCTCTGCGGCAAAAAAATGCACTGGTGACCTTGCTCCAACAGCGTCTAGAGAGAACCCTTGGTCGAAGGCACGACGCCCGCAGCGCGAGGATCGGGCTCGGCCGCCATGCGCAACGCGCGGCCGAAGGCCTTGAACACGGTCTCGCACTGATGGTGCGCGTTGTCGCCGCGCAGGTTGTCGATGTGCAGCGTCGCCTGGGCGTGGTTGACGAAGCCCTGGAAGAATTCGCGCACCAGGTCGACGTCGAACTCGCCGATCCAGGCGCGGCTGAACTTGAGCTGATAGACCAGCCCCGGACGTCCGGAAAAATCGATCACTACGCGCGACAGCGCCTCGTCCAGCGGCACGTAAGCGTGGCCGTAGCGGCGTATACCGCGCTTGTCGCCGAGCGCGTCGGCCACGGCCTGCCCCAGGCTGATGCCGACGTCCTCGACCGTGTGGTGGGCGTCGATGTGCAAGTCACCCTTGGCCGCGATCTCCAGGTCGATCATGCCGTGACGCGCCACCTGATCCAGCATGTGGTCGAGGAAAGGCAGGCCGGTGGCCAATTTGGCCGAGCCGGCGCCGTCCAGGTTAAGGCTGACGCCGATCTGGGTTTCACTGGTGTTGCGCGTGACCGAGGCAGTACGCATCTGGATCAGGGTGCTGATAAAAAACCTATTCTAGCCTTGAAGCGGCAATTGCGCCCGTGCGGACTCAAAGCGAGGCGCGCAGGGCCGCCAGGCACTGTGTGTTTTCTTCCGCCGTGCCCACGGTGATGCGCAGGCACTGCGCCAGCAGCGGATGGCTCCCGTGCAGGAGTTTGACCAGCACGCCGCGCTCCTTCATGCCCGCAAAGACCTTGCCCGCGTCGGGCACGCGTAGCAGCAGGAAATTGGCATCGCTCTGGAACGCAGTCACGCCACCCATGCGCGCGAGCTCCGCCTCGAGCCGGCCGCGCTCGCCGCGGATCGCGGCCGCCTGCTCTGCCAGCACGCCGGCATGCGCGAGCAACCTTTCGGCCACCAATTGCGTCAGCACGTTCACGTTGTAGGGCGGACGCACCTTGTCGAACTCGCGCATCCAGGCCGGGCTGCCTGCGGCATAGCCCAGGCGCAGTCCGGCCATGCCGCTTTTCGACAGTGTGCGCATGACAATGAGGTTGGGATGCTGCGCGAGGCGCTGCATGAAGCTCTTCTGCGCGAACGCATGGTAGGCCTCGTCCAGCACCACCACCCCGGGGGCGGCGTGCAGGATGCGCAGCACATCGGCTTCAGGGAACAGGTTGCCGCTCGGATTGTTCGGGTAGGCGATGAAAGTGAGCGCCGGCTGGTGCTCCTCGATGGCAGCGAGGAAACGCGCGCAGTCGAGCGTGAAGTCCGGGGCGAGCGGCACCCCCACATAGCGCATGCGGTTCACCAGCGCATACACGCGATACATGACGAAGGTGGGCTCGGGCGCGAGCACCACGGCGCCGGGCCGGGCCAGCGCCTGGACCATGATGTGGATGAGTTCGTCCGAGCCGTTGCCGAGGAGAATGTCGAAAGCCTCGGGTATCGCCATCGTCTGGCGCAGCCGCGCCTTCAGTTCGGGAGCCTGCGGATTCGGATAGCGGTTGATCGCCGCGCCCGCCGCGAGCTCCGCGATCTCGCGCCGCAGCTCCTGCGGCAGCGCGTACGGGTTCTCCATCGCGTCGAGCTTCACCATGCCGGCGGCCTCGCCTACATGGTAGGCGGCAAGCGCCAGCACTTCCTCGCGCACCAGATCCTTGGGTGATTTATTCATTTGTCGATGCGGTATTCGGCAGAGCGGGCGTGCGCGGACAGACCCTCGCCCCCGGCCAGCGTGGCGGCGATTCTGCCCAAAGTCTGCGCACCCGCCCTGGATACCTGAATCAGGCTCGAGCGCTTCTGGAAATCGTACACCCCCAAGGGGGAGGAAAAGCGCGCGCTGCGCGACGTGGGCAGCACGTGGTTGGGCCCGGCGCAGTAATCGCCGATCGCCTCGGAGCTGTAGCGGCCCATGAATATGGCGCCGGCATGGCGTATGAGATGGAGGAGCTTGTCGGGCTCTTCCACGGCCAGCTCCAGGTGCTCGGGGGCGATGCGGTTGGCGATGGCGCAGGCTTCTTCCAGGCTGCGCACTTCGATCAGCGCGCCCCTCACCTTGAGCGAGGCGGCAATCACCTCGCGCCGCGGCATCTGCGGCAGCAATCTGGCTATGCTCGCCGCCACCGCCTCGATGAAAGCGGCATCCGGGCAGAGCAGCATCGCCTGCGCCACTTCGTCGTGCTCGGCCTGCGAGAACAAGTCCATTGCGATCCAGTCGGCATAGTCCGGTATCGGTGCCGCGCCGTCGCAGATCACCAGGATCTCCGACGGGCCGGCCACCATGTCGATGCCGACCACGCCGAACACGCGCCGCTTGGCCGCAGCCACGTAGGCGTTGCCCGGCCCGACGATTTTGTCCACCTGGGCTATGGTCTGCGTGCCGTAGGCGAGCGCACCCACCGCCTGCGCCCCGCCAATGGTGAACACCCGGTCCACCCCGGCGATGGCGGCCGCCGCCATCACCAGCGCGTTCTTCTCGCCGCGCGGCGTCGGTACCACCATCACGAGCTCGGCCACGCCGGCCACCTTGGCGGGAAGCGCGTTCATCAACACCGAGGACGGATAGGCCGCCTTGCCGCCGGGCACGTACAGGCCGACCCGGTCGAGCGGCGTCACCTTCTGGCCGAGCACCGTGCCGTCGGCCTCGCTGTACTGCCAGGATTGCGCCAGTTGCTTTTCGTGGTAGCGGCGCACGCGCAGAGCCGCCTGCTCCAGCGCCTCGCGCTCGGCCGCGGGCAGCCCGTCGCGGGCGCGATTGAGCAACCCGCGCGGCAACTCGAGCTCGGCCAGCGCCCCGGCCCTTACCCCGTCGAAGCGCGCGGTGTATTCGAGCACCGCCGCATCGCCGCGGCTTTTCACCGCGGCGAGGATTTCGGCCACGGTCTGGTCCACCGTCTCGTCCTGGGCGGCGTCGAAGCGAGTGAGCCGCGCGAGGCGCGCGTCGAAATCCGCGTCGCGGGTGGACAGGCGTGCGATCTCATTCATCGCGCCGCCGCCGCCTTCGCGAACGCATCGATCAGCGGCTGGATCGCCGCGCGCTTCAGCTTCAGCGCCGCCACATTGATGATCAGCCGCGCCGAGATCGGCACGATCTCCTCCACCGCGCGCAGATTATTGGCTTTCAGCGTATTGCCGCTCGACACCAGGTCGACGATGACGTCGGCGAGCCCCACCAGCGGCGCGAGTTCCATCGAGCCATACAGCTTGATCAGATCGACGTGCACGCCCTTGGCGGCGAAATGCTCGCGCGCCGTCTGCACGTATTTGGTGGCGACGCGCAGCCGCGCGCCCTGCTTCACCGCCTGCGCATAGTCGAAACCCTGCGGCACCGCCACCATCATGCGGCAGGCCGCGATCGCGAGGTCGAGCGGCTGGTACAGCCCGTCCCCGCCATGCTCGAGCAGCACGTCCTTGCCGGCGATGCCCAGGTCGGCGGCGCCGTACTGCACATAGGTCGGGGTATCGGAAGCGCGCACGATGATCAGGCGCACCTCCGGCCGGCTGGTGGCGATGATCAGCTTGCGCGAAGTTTCCGGATCGTCGCGCGGCACCACGCCGGCCGCCTTCAGCAGCGGCAGGGTTTCCTCGAAAATTCGACCCTTGGACAGGGCAATGGTGATTTGGGACACAGTGGCGCCTGATCGAATTACCGATTTTACCGCGTCCTCCGCGGTAATCGCTTGTGGGGACCTCTAAAAATTGTCATTCTGAGGCCACAGGCCGAAGAATCTGCTTCTTGCACACTATGAAAAGCAGATTCCTCGCGAAGTTTATCCCCGAAGGGGGACTCGGAATGACAGATTTGGATTATCGGAGATGCCCTTGTTTCAATGAATCCGCTTGATGCGGGCGCCGAGCTGGGACAACTTCTCCTCGATGCACTCGTAGCCGCGGTCCAGGTGGTAGATGCGCTCGACCACGGTTTCCCCCTTGGCCACCAGCCCGGCGATCACCAGGCTGGCGGAGGCCCGCAGATCGGTCGCCATCACCGTGGCGCCGTCAAGCTGCGCCACGCCTTTGACTACCGCCGCGTTTCCGGAGATCTCGATGTCGGCGCCCATGCGCTGCAACTCGAGCGCGTGCATGAAGCGGTTCTCGAAAATGGTTTCGGTCAATACCGCCGTGCCGCGCGCGATGCAGTCGAGCGTCATGAATTGCGCCTGCATGTCGGTAGGGAACGCCGGGTAAGGCGCAGTGCGCAGATTGACGCTCAGGGGCGGACCGTCCATCTCGAGGACTATGGCGTCATCCTCCGCAGTGATCTTCGCGCCGGCCTCGCGCAGCTTTTCCACCACCGCTTCGAGCAGGCGCGCACTGGTGTTCCGGAGCCGCACCGATCCTCCGGTCGCGGCGGCGGCCACGAGGAAGGTGCCGGTCTCTATGCGGTCGGGCATGATGCGGTGCTCGGCGCCCGCGAGCGCGCTCACGCCCTCGATGGTAATCGTGTCGCTGCCGGCGCCCTCGATGTTCGCGCCCATCGCCTTGAGGCAGTGCGCGAGATCGACGACTTCGGGCTCGCGCGCCGCGTTCTCGATTACGGTGGTGCCTTCGGCCAGGCAGGCCGCCATCATCAGGTTCTCGGTGCCGGTGACGGTCACCAGATCGCTGAAGATGCGCGCGCCCTTCAGGCGCTCTGCGCGCGCAATGATGTAACCGTGCTCGACCCGGATGTCCGCGCCCATGGCCTGCAGGCCCTTGATGTGCAGATCCACCGGGCGCTGGCCGATGGCGCAGCCGCCGGGCAAGGATACGCGCGCCTCGCCGCAGCGCGCCAGGAGCGGCCCCAGCACCAGGATGGAGGCGCGCATGGTCTTGACCAGCTCGTAGGGCGCAAGCGGCGTGTGCAGGCGGCCGGCGTCGAGCTCCAGGCCGAGCTTCTCATCGAGCGACACCGCGACGCCCATGCCGCCGAGCAGATTGAGCAAGGTGGTGACGTCGCGCAGATGCGGCACGTTGGCGAGCCGCAGCGGCGCGGCCGAGAGCAGCGCCGCGCACATGATCGGCAGCGCCGCGTTCTTGGCCCCGGAGATGCGCACCTCACCGGCGAGCGGCACGCCGCCGTGGATCAGCAGTTTATCCATGCTTATAGTACCTAACAATACGAGGGGATACCTCCCCTCGTGCTCCCCTAGATCAGGCGCCATTTCGGAAATTCCGAAATGGCCTCTTAGTTTCTTCCGGCGATTATCCGGGCAACTCCGCCGCAATATTTCCGGGCCACTCCTCCGGAGTGAGGGTCTGCATCGACAGCGCGTGAACTTCCTCGCGCATGCGCTCGCCCAGGGCCTGATACACGCGCTGGTGCCGCTGCACCCGGCTCTTGCCGCGAAACTCGGCGGAGACGATCAGTGCCTGGAAATGCTGGCCGTCGCCGACGAGCTCGATATGCTCGCAGGGCAGGCCGCGCTCGATGTAAGTCTTGACGTCTTCCGGTGTAACCATTGGCGCCCTTTCAGTGACGTAGTTTATAACCGCGCTTGAGCAGCGCGAGGGTGACGGCGGTGAGCACGAGCAGGCTGGCGGCAGCGATGCCAAGGCTCAACGCCGGATTGATATCGGACACGCCGAAAAAGCCGTAACGAAAACCGTCGATCATGTAGAAAAAGGGGTTGAATTGCGACAGCTCCTGCCAGAATGACGGCAGCGAGTGGATCGAGTAGAACACCCCCGACAGGAACGTGAGCGGCATGATGAAAAAACTCTGGAACGCCGCCACCTGGTCGAATTTTTCGGCCCAGATGCCGGCGATCAGTCCGAGCGTGCCCAGAATGGCGCTGCCGGCGACGGCGAATGCGATTATCCACAGCGGGTGCTCGAAAGAGAGTTCGACGAAACCGAGAGATACCAGCAGCACCCCGATGCCGACGAGCATGCCGCGCACCACCGAAGCGAGCACGTAGGCGGCGAAGAATTCCCAGTACGACAGCGGCGGCAGCAGCACGAAGATTATGTTGCCGGTGATCTTGGACTGGATCAGGCTGGAAGAGCTGTTGGCAAATGCGTTTTGCAGCACCGCCATCATCACCAGGCCCGGCACCAGAAAGGCGGAGTAAGGCACCGCACCGTAGACCCGCGCCTGCCCCTGCATCACGTGGGAGAAGATGAGCAGGTAGAGGAGCGTGGTCAGCACCGGCGCAGCGATGGTCTGGAAAGCGACTTTCCAGAAGCGCAGGATCTCCTTGTACAGCAGTGTGCTGAAACCGCTCATGCTGGTCGCGACGGAATACGGCAAACGGGGGACGGACAAATATTCCCGCCCCTCGTTACCCGTTACCGGTTCCCCGTTACTCATCGTCCATCATGCCCTATGCATGATCTGCACAAATACATCTTCCAGATCGGGCTGCAACAACTCCAGTTCCTCGATCTGCGCGCCCGCCTCGCGCACCTGGGCGAGCACGCCTTCGACCTCGGCGTAACTGCGCAAGCGCAGGGTATGCACCGCGTCACGGCTGTCGCGCACCCGCGCCGCCAGCGCCGCCGGCAGCGCCGCACCGGCGATGCGCAGCTTCAGATACAGGCTGTCGAGCCGGTTGACCAGGTTACTGGTGGTATCGAGCGCGACGATGCGCCCCTGCTTCAACATGGCGATGCGCGCGCACAAGGCCTCGGCCTCTTCCAGGTAATGCGTGGTCAACACGATGGTGTGGCCGTCGCGGTTCAAGCCGCGCACGAACTCCCACAATCCCTGGCGCAGTTCCACGTCCACGCCGGCGGTGGGCTCGTCCAGCACGATCACCGGCGGCTTGTGCACCAGCGCCTGCGCCACCAGCACGCGCCGCTTCATGCCGCCGGAGAGCGAGCGCATATTGGCGTCGGCTTTGCCGGTCAGGTCCAGGTGGTGCATGACCTCATCGATCCAGGCGTCGTTGTGCTTCAGGCCGAAATAGCCCGACTGGATGCGCAACGTTTCGCGCACGCTGAAAAAGGGGTCGAACACCAGTTCCTGCGGCACCACGCCCAGCGCCCGGCGCGAGTTGCGGTATTCGGCGACCACATCGTATCCCATGACGCGCACGCTGCCGCTGTCGGCGCGCGCCAGTCCGGCAAGAACGTTGATGAGCGTGGTCTTGCCTGCGCCATTGGGGCCGAGCAGGCCGAAGAACTCCCCCGGCGCCACTTCCAGGTCGATGCCCGCCAGCGCCTGGACCGCGCCGAAACGCTTGTGCACCTGCTGGATCTGGATCGCGGGGGTCATCTGCGGCGCCGCGTCACGGCGGGGTGAAAATCAGGCCGGGGCGGCCTGCAGCAGCTCGGATACGGCGTAGAGTTGGGCAAGGTGCTGCATCGCCTCAGGAAGGTTGGCAAGCGACAGCGTGAGCTTGTGCCGGCGCGCCTCGCGCAGGCACTCCAGGGCCAGCGCCACCGCCGCCGAGTCCACCTCGGTGACGCCTTTGAAATCGAGCACCGCCACGCCCGGCGCGAGCAGCGCGCGGCCCTGCGCCAGGAGCTCGGAGACAGTGCCGATCGTGACCGGACCTTCGAGGAGCAGGCGGTCGCCTTCCTGGGTGATCACTTGGGCTTGGAGCCGGTCTGGGTTTCCAGGGAGCGGTTCTTGCTCGCGAGAGACTTGATCAGGCTATCCACGCCGCCGTCGCGAATCTCGGCATTGAAGGTCTCGCGATAGTTGGTCACCAAGCTGACGCCGCCAACCGCAACGTCATACACCTTCCAGCCGCTGGGGATTTTCTCCATGCTGTAATCGATGCTGATCGGCTCGGCACCCGGCTGTTTGACCTGGGTCCGGACCGTGACGTCGGTGTCTGCCGCAGCAGCGCGCAGCGGCTTGAACTCGATCACCTGATTCTTGTAGGTGGACAGCGCGCTCGAGTAAGTGCGCACCAGCAAGGTACGGAATTCGCTGGTCAGCATCTTCTGCTGCTCCGCACTCGCCTTGGGCCAGTTGCGCCCGACGGCGAGCGCGGTCATGTGGCTGAAGTTGAAATAGGGCAGCACCTTGGCATCGACCAGGTCGTTGATCTTCTTCTGGTTGCCGCCCTGAATGTCCTTGTCCTGCTTGATGACGCCGATGACTTCGTCGGTTATTTTTTTCACCTGCGCGTCGGGCGCAAGATCCTGCGCCGAGACGGCGCTCGCGAAAACGGAAAAACAGAGTGCGATAACTACCTTCATCATGGCCTCACGCTGGTTTGCGCAAACCCGATGCGCGCCTCTCCGGGAGCGACGAGCAGCGCGTCATTGTTGTACGGGATCCTGGGTTCGTAGATGGACCCGGGCGCGCCGGCAGCCTCCTGCCTGGCGGCGACCGGCTGCGCCTTTGCCTCGGAAAACTCCTTTGCCGGTGTAAGTTCCTCGTCGGCAGCCGTGATGACCCGTTCGCCCCACTGGGTGGTGATCTGCGCCGGCGGCAGCTCGGTCCCGGCGCGCGCTGCCGCATCCTTGCCGTCCCCGGATTCCGAAGTCTTGGCCGGTTCCGGCTCGGGCGGCGGGTCGCCGTCGTAAATCAGGCTGCGGCGGCGCTGCAGGTACGCGTCGCGCACGTAGGCGTAGTGGTCCAGCGCCGCCTCCTCGGCCAGGCGGCCGGCATCGAGCAGGTTGGCGCGATTATCGACGAGGCGCACGCCCATCAGTTCGTTGCGCGCTGGAATGTTGCCCACATACCAGAGCGGGTCGCCGTGCCAGTCGACGGCAAACAGGCTGACGCCGTCGCGCACGGTGCTCGGCCCGAGGATAGGCAGCATCACGTAGGCGCCGCTGCCCACGCCCCAGCGGCCCAGGGTCTGGCCGAAATCCTCGTTGTGCTTCTCCAGCCCGGCATTGCTGGCGACGTCGAACAAACCCAGGATGCCGACGGTGGTGTTCATCGCGAAGCGGCCGAAATCGCTCGCGCCGGCGCCGACCTTGCCTTGCAGGATGTTGTTGACCCCGATCCAGGGGTCACGCAAGTTGGAGAAGAAGTTGGTCACGCCGGTGCGGGCAAACTCCGGCATCACCGTCTTGTAGCCGCTGGCCACCGGCTTGACGATGGCATTGTCCACGCCTTCGTTGAAGCCGAACATGGCGCGGTTGTAGCCCTCCAGCGGGTCGTGGGGATTACCGCCGGTCGTGGCACAGCCGCCCAGGGCGGTGAGCAATAACAACAATCCGAGAAAACGCCACAGCATGATCATCATCCTTCTTACTTACTATCCTTGTTGCCGTCTGCCGCCTTGTTGAACAGGAACTGGCTGATCAGGTTCTCCAGCACCACCGCAGACTGAGTGATCTTGAGCGTGTCGCCGTTCTTCAACTTTGCCGTGTCGCCACCGGCCGCAAGGCCTACATACTGCTCGCCGAGCAGGCCCGAGGTCAAAATTTTCGCCGAGGTGTCCTTCGGAAACTCGTAGCGTTTGTCGATCGAGAACGTGACCGCCGCTTCGTATGTTTCAGTGTCGAAGACGATGTCCTCGATCCGCCCGACCACCACCCCCGCGCTTTTCACCGGCGCCCGCTTCTTCAACCCGCCAATGTTATCAAAATTTGCCTTGACTAGATATGTTTCGGCGGCGGAGAAGGATGACAGATTGCCCACCTTCAGCGCCAGGAACAGCAGCGCGCCCAAGCCGATGGCGACAAACACGCCCACCCACAGGTCCAGTGCCTTACGCTTCATCATCTTTACGCCCCTCGAAACATGAATGCAGTCAGCATGAAATCCAGCGCAAGTATCGTCAGCGACGAGGTCACCACCGTGCGCGTGGTCGCCCCCGATACGCCCTCGGCGGTGGGCGGAGCGTCGTAGCCCTCGAACACCGCGATCCAGGTAACCGCGACGCCGAACACCACGCTCTTGATCACGCCGTTGAGAATGTCCTCCTGGAAGTCGACCGCAGCCTGCATCTGCGACCAGAATGAACCTTCATCGACCCCGATCAGGCGCACGCCGACCAGATAGCCGCCGAATACGCCCATCGCGGAAAACATCGCTGCCAACAGCGGCATCGAGATCACGCCGGCCCAGAAGCGCGGCGCGATCACGCGCGCGATCGGGTCCACCGCCATCATCTCCATCGCCGCCAGCTGCTCGGTGGCCTTCATCAGGCCGATTTCCGCAGTGATGGCCGAGCCGGCGCGGCTGGCGAACAGGAGCCCCGCCACCACCGGCCCGAGTTCGCGCACCAGCGACAGCGCCACCAGCACGCCCAGCGCCGAGGAGGAGCCGTAGCGCACCAGGGTGTCGTAGCCCTGCAGGCCCAGCACCATGCCGACGAACAGGCCCGACACCAGGGTGATGATCAACGACTGCACACCGGCGAAATAGATCTCGCGCACGACCAGCGAGAAGCGGCGAAAGCACATGCCGGAATTCTGCAGCGTCAGCAGGAGAAAGCGGCTGGCGAATCCGAGGCGGTGGATGGCGCCGGTGGCGCGCCCGCCCAGGTCCTCGAGAAAGCTGATCACTGCAGTCATCAGGCTTCCCCGGAGTACAGGTCGCGCCCGTAGTCTTCGGCTGGATAATGGAACGGCATCGGCCCGTCCATTTCTCCATGAACGAACTGATGCACAAACGGCTTATCCGAGGCGCGCAGTTCGTCGGGGCTCCCCTGCGTGACGATCACGCCATCGGACATGAAGTAAACATAGTCCACGAGTTGCAACACCTCGGCCACATCGTGAGTGACGATGATGGACGTGGCGCCGAGGGCATCGTTCAAACGCCGGATCAACTGGCCGATGACGCCCATGGAAACGGGGTCCAGGCCGGCGAAAGGCTCGTCGTACATGATCAGCATCGGGTCGAGCGCCGTAGTGCGCGCCAGCGCCACGCGCCTGGCCATCCCGCCCGAGAGCTCCGAGGGCATGAGCCGGTGCGCGCCGCGCAGGCCCACCGCCTGCAGCTTCATCAGCACCAGATCGTCGATCAACTCCTCCGGCAAATCGGTGTGCTCGCGCATCTGGAAAGCGACGTTGTCGTAGCACGACATGTCGGTAAACAGCGCCCCGAACTGGAACAGCATCCCCATCTTGCGGCGCAGCGCGAACAGTTCGTCGTGACTCAGCTTGGCCACCGCCCTGCCGCCGACGCGCACCTCGCCCCCGGCGGGACGCAGCGCGCCGCCGATCAGGCGCAGCAGCGTGGTCTTGCCGCAGCCGGACAGGCCCATGATGGCCACCACCTGGCCGCGCCGGATGGCAAGGTTGACGCCCTTGAGGATCTGGCGGCTGTCGTAGGCGAAGTTTACGTTGTCGACCTCGACCAGATTGTCTGTTGCAGGCTTCGTCGGCACGGAATGGCGTCAGCAAAAAGCGCAAAGCGTGCATTCTACCAGACTGATGCCGCTGCGCGTTTCGGTGAACGGCGCCCGCGGCCGCAGTCACGCAGTCACATCGCCTCATTTTGCCTGTTATAGTATTTACTTTGCACACTTTAGCGCATCCAATGACGCAGTCGGCTGTCCGCTTTGACCAGGTCAGAAAAAACTATGGCCGCCAGGCGGTGCTGCAGGGGATAGACCTCGAGATCGCCGCTGGAATGACCTTCGGCCTGGTCGGCATCAATGGCGCCGGCAAGACCACGCTGATCAAATGCCTGCTCGACTTCTGCCACGTCGACGACGGCCGGATCGAGATATTCGGCACCCGGCATACCGATAGCCGGGCCCGCGCGCGGCTGGCCTTCCTGCCGGAGCGGTTCATGCCGCCTTATTTCCTCACCGGCCGCGACTTCCTCAACTATATGCTCACGCTGGACGCGCGCGTTGCCGGGGAAGACAAGGTGCGCGCCATGTTTGCCGCGCTCGATCTGGACGCGGCGGCGCTGGACCAGCCGGTGCGCTCGTATTCGAAGGGCATGACGCAAAAGCTGGGGCTGGCGGCTTGCCTGCTGGCGGAACCCGACCTGCTGATTCTGGACGAACCGATGAGCGGGCTCGATCCCCTGGCGCGCGCCCGCGTCAAACAGCTGCTGCGGAATTTGCGCGAGCGGGGCCGTACCTTGTTCTTCACTTCCCACGCCCTATCCGACGTCGAGGAAATTTGCGAGCATATGGTGGTGCTGCACCAGGGCCGGCTGCGCTTTTCCGGCAGCCCGCGCGCCCTGATGCAAAGCTACGCCGAGGACTCGATGGAGCAAGCCTTCCTCAAATGCATCGAAAGCGATGCCCATGGCTGACAAGCCCAGCCTGCTGATCGTCGACGACGACCCGCTCATCATCGACACCCTCGCCTACGCCCTGGGCAAGGACTTCAATGTGATGGTGAGCGACTCGCGCAGCCACGCGGTGAGCCTGGTGCGCCGGCTGGATACGCCGCCGCAACTCGCGCTGGTCGACCTGGGATTGCCGCCCGTGCCGCACCGGCCGGACGAGGGCTTCCAGCTCGTCGCCGAACTGCTCGCGCACTCCCCGGCGATGAAAATACTGGTGCTTTCGGGCCAGAACGATGCCGCCAATGCGCGTCACGCACGCACCCTCGGCGCGACCGATTTCGTGGCCAAGCCCTGCAATACCGAGAGCCTGAAAAAACTCCTGCTGCACGCGCTGCAGTTCCGCAGCGCGGAGATCTCCGGCGGCGCCGAGACAGAGGGCGAGTTGCTGATCGGCAGAAGCCCGGTACTGGAAAAGCTGAAAAACCAGATCAGCCAGTACGCCGACTCGCCCTTCCCGGCGCTGATCGAGGGCGAATCGGGCAGCGGCAAGGAAGTGGTCGCGATCTGTCTGCACCGGCTGTCCTTGCGCAAGGACAAACCCTGGTTCGCACTCAACTGCGCCGCCATTGCCCCGACGCTGGTCGAGCCGACCTTGTTCGGCTACGCCAAGGGCGCGTTCACTGGCGCCAGCGCCAACAAGTCCGGCTATTTCGAGGACGCCCAGGAAGGCACGCTGTTCCTGGACGAGATCGGCGAACTGCCGCTGGAACTGCAGGCGAAGCTGCTGCGCGTGCTCGAGAACGGCGAATTCCAGCGCGTCGGCGAGACCCAGCAGCGCATTTCCCACGCGCGCGTGATCGCCGCCACCAACCGCGACCTGCGCCAGGAAATAAAGAACGGGCGCTTCCGTGCCGACCTGTATCACCGCCTGTCGGTGTTTTCCATCAGTGTCCCGCCGCTGCGCGAAATGGGCGAGGACAAGATGCTGCTGCTGGCGCATTTCAGCCGCTTCTACGCCGAGCTGGCCAAGCTCGCGCCGTTCACGCTGGACGACGGCGCAACCGCCCTATGGCGCGAATACCGCTTCCCGGGCAATGTGCGCGAGCTGAAAAACATCGTCATCCGCCTCACCACCAAATACCCGGGGCAGAAGCTCTCGCCGCTGGAACTCGAGCCTGAACTCGAAGCGGAAACGGAGTCGAGGGCGGCCGCGGAACTCGGGCCGCCGGGCGATCCGCAGACGCTGATCGAGCAGGCGCAGCGTCACCTGCAGCGCGCGCGCCAGTTCAATCTCGACGACATGCTCAGGGCGTGGGAACAGGGTTATATCGAGGCCGCCATGCGCCTCACTCACGGCAACGTCAGCCAGGCGGCGAAGATGCTCGGCATCAACCGCACCACCCTGTACTCGCGCATGGAACACCCGGACAAGAAATAGACGACGCCATGTATCTCAATCACTTCGGCCTGGACGAACCGCCCTTTCGCATCACCCCGCACACCGGCTTTTTCTTCGGCGGCGCCAACCGCGGCGCGACGCTGGAGGCGCTGCTCTACGCCATCACTCACGACGAGGGCATCGTCAAAGTGTCGGGCGAGGTGGGCAGCGGCAAGACCATGCTGTGCCGGGTGCTGATGGAGCGGCTGCCCGGGCACGTCGACACCATATTGCTGTCCAACCCCTCGCTCGCGCGCGAGGAAATCCTCTACGCCATCGCCGACGAGCTGAAAATAGAAGTCGGCAACGAACGCCAGCCGCTGCTGCTGCGCATCCTGCAGGATCACCTGATCAAACTCTACGGCCAGGACCGGCGCGTGGTGGTGCTGATCGACGAAGCCCACGCCATGCCGCAGGAAACGCTGGAACAGATCCGGCTGCTGTCCAATCTCGAATCCAGCAGCTCGAAACTACTGCAGATCGTGCTCTTTGGCCAGCCCGAGCTGGACGAGCATCTGAGCATGCCGCACATGCGCCAGTTGAAGGAGCGCATCACCCACAGCTTCCGCCTGGAGCCGCTGTTGCGCTCCGATGTCGAAGCCTATCTCGACTTCCGCATGCGCGCGGCCGGCTACCGCGGGCCGAACGTGTTCGCCCCCGAGGCAGTGCGCCGGATCGTCAAGGCCTCGGAGGGTCTTACGCGGCGCGTCAACATTCTCGCCGACAAATCGCTGCTTGCCGCCTTCGCCGACAACGAGCACGGCATCACCGCCAGGCACGTCAATCGCGCCATCCGCGACTCCGAGTTCTACCGTGCCCCCATGAGCAAAGCCAAGATCGGCTTGGCAGCGGGCGGGGTGGCGGCGGGTCTGGCCCTGGGGCTGGGCCTGCATTACCTGCTGTCACCATCGGCGCCGACGCCTGCCGCGGCAGCGCTTGCGCCACCGGCACCCGTGACCGAACCCCCAAGCGCTGCAATTGCGCCAGTCCAAACCCGCACGACGCCCGCGACGGCTTCGGCCGGCGCGAGCGCGCCAGTGCAGCAACCCATGGCGCAACGGGCCGGCGTAATGCCGACGACGCCCGCAACGGCTGCGGCCACGGCGGCTGCGACGCCGCTGGCCGCGGCCCAGACAGCCCCGAGCGCGCTAGCTGTAGCCCGGGCCGCTGGCGCCGCGCCTGCCGCTGCGACGGTCTTGGCAGGCCCCGACA
>Ga0097691_1000174_pt1 | contig 58550 bp, 52 predicted proteins | sample NGESurdeep072012_8_FD_72858 | JGI IMG/M metagenome (GOLD analysis project Ga0097691, IMG submission 72858) | Arctic peat soil microbial communities from Barrow, Alaska - NGEE Surface sample 210-1 deep-072012 | ecosystem: Environmental > Terrestrial > Soil > Wetlands > Peat ...
CGGGCCGTAAGCACTGCTATTTAAGGTCTAAACAACAACTGTTAATCCGCAGGTCCGAGGTTCGAACCCTCGTCGGGGATCTGCCCAAGAGGTAATCAGGGCAGCCGGTTTCAACGTCCGCTTCCGGAAAACGTGACTGACCGCACCCGACCCACAGCCGTCACTGGCGAGAATGGAAAGCGGTCATTGGCCGCGCACGCTGAAAAACAAGAAGCAGCCGCTCGCAACGCGAAAGTAATATTTTTGTTTGGGCGGCGGCAATGCAGCGATAGCGGCCACTGGCCCTAGCGGGGTGTACTTCCGCAGCCGGCCAAGAGCTGACTTTGAAATGTATCCTTGATTTGTGTCACATTGGATTTGTCACCCAAGGAATATACTGAACACGTTTAGGATTTTCGGCTGGATGTCTTCAAGGTTGATTAACAGCCTATGGGTCGTGGCGTCCCTTTGCTGACAAACGTGTGTTACGTCGTTCAGGAAGAAGAATTATGTCATCCCCAACTGAAACATCTCAGTGGCGTCTGGAATGGTCGGACGATCTGAGCGTCTGTATTCCGGAGTTAGATACTGAGCATAAGCACTTCATACAGCTCGTCAACGAATTTAACGAAGCCATTACCCAACGAATGGATATTGCGGAGATTAAGAAACGCATGCAGGCCATTCTGGATGATGCTGGGGCGCACTTTTACCACGAAGAATCTTTGCTCAGGGCGTGGTGCTATCCGGATACAGAAGAGCACGCGCAGAAACATGCAAAGATCTTAATTGAATTGAGCGGTAGCATGGGAAAAGCTAATTCAAGTATGGAATACGATTGCATCGAGGCAGGTCTAAAGCTCAAAAATATATTAATCGAGCACCTCTTGACTGAAGACATTAAATATCGCGATTACCTCCAAAAGAAAAACTTGGGCAATGGTTGACGCTGACTACATGAGTTCCCTTTGTGATCATCAACAGTCCGCTTTCGAGCAAGGTCACATGTAAATTTATTGATGCAATTTCATTTCTAGGAGTAAGGACATGAGTTCAGATATAGAAGTCTCGCGCTTCCGCCGTCGCGCGTTGATGTTGGGCGGCAGTATTGCCGCTGGATTTGCTACCAATCTTTTTCCACAGGTGGCGTCGGCTACTGGCGATGCGCCAGAAGGTCCGACCGTGCATCCTGGCGAAAAATTACCAGTTAAAGAAATCGAGGAAATTTTGCGCACTGACGGCAAAGTGACCAACGGTATCCTCGCCATATCGCTGGATCGAAAGGATCTTCATGTTACGGGTCCAGGCGGCATTCCGTTCAAGCCAGCCTGGCAGGTAAACCATGAATTCGCGTTCCAAAGTCTCGGAGACGACAAGGCCATTGTTACTGGTGAATTGTCTCTGCTCTCCAAGGAGACAAATTTGGTTATCGATCAGATCATTAAGCACGGTCTGATGTTCCAAGCGTTCCACCAACATTTTGTTGATTTGTCACCGCAGATGTTTCATATGCATTTTAGGGGCATTGGGCATCCGCTTGACCTTGCACGCGCTGTCGCTGCCGTCGTTGCCCGTACCGGCACGCCGCTTCCACAAAAATCGGCAACGGCTCCCAAGACGTCACTCGATAAGGATAAGCTTGAAAAAATACTTGGTGGAACTGCCGAGGTGGCGGATGATGGCGTTGTCATCGTCAGCATTCCGCGCAAAGAAACGATCGTGCTGGACGGCGTACCGCTGAAGTCAGAAATGGGCGTCTCGCATACGGTGGCGTTCGAACCGCTCGCTGGAGGAAAAAGGACAGCAGTCGCGCCAGATTTCGCACTTATCGCCTCCGAAATCAATCCTCTTGTTCAATCAATGCGTGAGCAGGGCTTCACCATCCATTGTCTCTACAATCAGGAGACGGCCGAGAACCCGCAGTTGTATTTCTCCCACCAATTGGCCGTTGGCGACGCCTATGATCTCGCGCGCAAAATTCGTAAAGGATTAGAAGGCACGAATACTAGATTTAAATCATGAGGTCAAGGGCGCGCGCCGTCCTGAATTTACGAGGCACCAGTTCATAGCGCCTCAACACTCACAATTATGGATAATCAAGTGTCTGCTACGGGTCGGCTGCCGCCGCTGGCCCGAAAAATCTGGATGACGGCTTACAGTCTGAACCGGCCTGTGGCCGTGGATTCAAGCACTTCCTCGCTTAAATGGCCGTTCAAGACTGACAGCAGCCGCTCAGTTTTTTCGCGCCAGCGGCTCAAACCGACCCATTGCGGTCAGGCAACGTTTTGAGAAGCGGACGCCCAACATCAAAAATCAACGGCCGCCGAAGGCGGTCCGTTGCATTTAATTGTTAGACCACGGCCTATACATTCTTCACGCGCTCCTGCAGGCGGTGCTGCAGGTGGGTCTTAGCGTGCATATTTTCTTTCATGATAGGGCGCGTCGGAGCTTTCTCAAGGTTTGCATTGAACAACTCCGCACTAGTCTCCATTTCCCAAAGTCTCGCGTAGTACAGTTTGTCCTCGGTTAAATGCGCGACAACCACCAATGCGGTCAATAACGGATGGTTGTTCGTCACGTTACTTCCCCGCGTCTTGCCATGCTCGAGCTCAACGGCTAAAGCGTATTGAAACTCCCAAAGGTGGCCAAGCGTCTTGGCGCGCTCGTATCGTCTTCCCTTCGGTAGAAAATCAGAAATTATGTCCGGTTGTGGCTTGTTTTTATTTTTAGGTTGTAGCAAGCGCATATCGATGGAGTAGCGTAGCTGGGCCAAGACCGCTTTGGCTTCTCGTTCCGGCACGACATTTGGCCCTAGTGGGGACTTGGGCGCGATCTTGTCGAGTGCGAGCATTGACCAGTTGCGGTTTGTTGCAAATCCTAGCGAACGGCAATAGCCACCAACGGATGAACGACTTAAGAAATTGAAATCCACAATCTTGCCTAAATTAAATACTGACAATTCATGAATGATGAAGTCCGTTAGCCGCGCGGCAGGGACACGCTTGTCTAGCAACTCGGCGAACGATGGCTGTTTCATCAAGGAGTCCTAGAAGGTAGTGCTGTGGTCTAACAGTTATTAGACGGACCCACCGGTCCGTATTATTAAAAATAATGAAGCGTGCATATTTTCGATAACCTATTGATCAATTTTAAACCGCTTAATTTTGTCTGTCCGCATATGCATAAATAATACGGACATAGGCGGAAGCCTAAATCTAACACCAAATTCCCTTACTGACCACAAGGAAAAACAAATAGACACTTACAGTTCGCAATTGTGAACGGCACTGGCGATCAATATTTGGAAGGTATATCCGAAGGGCAGCAATTGGCACGAAGCCGTCCTTGGCAATCCCCGTAAGCGGATATCCATTAAGTCGTTTTTGAAAGAAAAACATTGCCACTAAAAACACCTCCCGCCATGAGCGGGAGGTAGTGGGAACAGAATCATCTATGGCAGATTGGGCTCAGAAATCTGATTGAGCGATTTGTCGGTAAGTGTTTCCATGAAAGCTGCCAAGTCGATCTTCTCTTTGTCAGTCAATTTAAGCCGCATAACCAGTGGATCCTGGTTCTTGTCCTGTGGGTTGCCGCCATTGTCGTAGTGATCGATTACCTGGCTCATCTTGCTAAACGCGCCATCATGCATGAAATAGGCGAAGCTGGCAGAGTTGTATAGGCTTGGTGTCTTGAACTTGCCTTTGTCAGCATCGTCCTTGGTTACTTCATAACGGCCCAGGTCTTCCTTCAGTGGGCCTGCCTGTGGAGTGCCAATATTGTGGAACGAGTTATCCGTTAGTAGGGGTGGGACATGGCAAGTAATGCACATCGCCTTGCTACGGAACAATTCGAAACCGCGCTTTGCGGAAGCACTAATGGCCTTGCTGTTACCACTGACATAGCTCTGGAATGGTGCCTTGCGGGCAACCAGTGTTCGCTCGTAAGCCGCAATAGCCTTGGCCACCGCCTCAGGCGTTGCATCGCTGCCAAACACACTGTTGAATTGCTTCTTGTATGCGGGAACCGCATTCAATTTGGCGACCACTTCGTCCATCGTCGCACCCATTTCGCCGGGTGCGGTGATTGGGCCCATGTGGCCAGGCAGAGCGCCTGTTTGCTCTTCCAATGAGGCGGCGCGCCCATCCCAGAACAGCGAAGTGTAGTAGCCGGAATTGTCCCAGCTCGGCGCCCAGCGGCCAAGCTCGCCGCCATGTCCAAAGGCACGTGGTGTCGGGCCGGCAGCGCCAGCAGCGGACAGGTGGCAGTTTATACAACTCATGGAGTCATTTTTAGAAAGGCGAATGTCAAAGATAAGTAGCTTGCCAAGTGCGACCTTGGCTTCGCTTTGCGGATTGTCCTTGGGTACCACAATTGGCGGCAATTTCCAGTCGGATAAATCTTCTTTGGCATAGGCTGGCAATGCAACTCCCATCACAACCAACGGCAGGACGAGATGCAGGATTAGTTGTTGCGGCTTGGACGACATGATAGCTCCTGTATGATATTCCGGCTGGCTGCCCGTGCCGGATCGACGAGAATAAGTGAAAAGTATAAAAGAAAAAACCACTTACAAGAAATAGGCTTTTTACATCGACGTGATAAGCTCCGCATATCGATTTTGGCATAGGCGATTATGTGAGGTGAGGCACATTTTGCAGTCTACGGGATATCAGGTAGGCTAGCCAGTATGTCTCTACGTAACTCCTCAATGCAATTTGCTATTCCTCTCTTAAATTATCTTATTTACTGTTCATAACGACTGTCTGGTTCTGGCACATAGCCGCCATTCGCCAAGTTCCGCTTCGGGGCGCCCGGAGCGATAAATCTGGGCACTGGGAAATAGCGGTTTCTTTGTCCTAAGTGGCTCGCTGGTTCGGACAAATCTGGTAATTGCTTTCTTTATTACTTTATAACGCCGACCATTTTAGTCGGCAAACTCACGGCGTAGAATCTATCCCTGTGTAGACATTGTTAAAAGAGGTATACCCCTTATCTAACACTATTTCACAATTAGCCACCTTGCACTGGGGCCATTTCCACGACGTTCAACAAATTTAGCATTTCGGAGAAACGCACTCGTTTGCGATGAATAGCTGTAACCCAACTGATCAGACAGGTCAGCGTTGGATGCTTCACCATGTGTCCTTAGATAACGATAGAGTTTCACATAATTATCAGAGGATTGTGATACGCGAAATACACGACCGACGTTCATAAGAATTCTCCAAGTTGGGAGAACACGAACAAATACCCCATCCTTAGTTCCGCAAATTTCGACTTGTGGCATATGTTCAACTGATCGCTCAATTGCTTCCAATGGAGAATCAACCAGCGGCGCTAATCTGCGCTCCAAGACAGGCAGCGCCACCGCTCCGGTTTCGTATACACTATTTAGCACCATCAACTCCGGTATGCCCCATTCTGGATTTCTGATGCTAAGTACGGCTATAGCTGGCCGAATAAATTGTGCATCTAATTTAACTTCGACCGAACGACTTTGTTCACGAAACTCAGGAAATGCCCTTCCGTAGCGAAGCGACCCAATACCCATTCTAAGCACCCCCATTCCGGCGGGATCTACGAGATTGTGCGTCATTAAGATTCGAGCTAGATTCCTATTGCGGTGCCTAGGTTCATGCCTAGCGATGTTTTCTGCAGTAACTCCGCCGAAAAACGTCCCAGGACTATGGATTTGTATCGCATCTCCTGAATAGGTTACGGAGGTCATGCCATCGACTGAATAATCACGATGCACCATGGAATTGAGAAGTGCCTCGTGAAACGCAACCCGATCCATTAGTGGTGCCTCAAATTCCGTATCACCAGAATTGAAAATTCTGCTTGTATTACACTTTTTGAAATAATTTTCTGCTCGACGAATAGAATTCCATAGATTTTCTGCCCACACATCGTTAATAAGCAATTCTCCGTTCGGCTTCTTCCATGTAAAGCGGAATTCGAAAAGACCCAGGTATGCTCTAATTGATGACTCTTTGCCAAGAAAGAGCAAACCACCCCTAGTCAATCTACCATTTTGTGTTGCTCCTACAGCTTCTAAGTAAGCTTCCTGGGAAGGAGGCTCCTCGAGTTTCCGCTTCAATTGAAAATCGTCCATTGCTTCAACAAGTGCTTGCTGATCTATCACATCCAATGGGTTTTGGTCTGAGAAATCACTGCTCCAATCATAACGCGTCAAGCCTTTAACGGACCTTTCAATTTCATCTGGTAGCATAGGGCGACTAGATCGCCCTTCTCGAATGCAAGTTTTACCGCTGGACGTCGATACTAAGGATTCGTGACTCTTGGCTATCTGGACAATGATGTATATCTTCCCTTCAAAATTTAGACTCGACACATCTAACCCAACAGACGGTTTTAACTTGCCGGATATGCGCTCCTTCGCCTCAAGAATGTCGACATCTGGGATGCCGCGCAACTGATCCTCCCATTGATTGTGTTGCACGTCGCTATTGTCACGAACTCCAATAATGACTGCACCCCCCTCTAAATTAGCTAATGCGGACAATTCTTCAGCAAGATCCTTGGAGTTGTATAGCGCGTTCGCATTTGTATATCCCTTGAATTCAATAGACTCAGATTCCAGCTCCTCGCTTGGGCGCAACTTAACTTCCTGAAGAATCTGGCGAATCTGATAATCATTTAACCTTGCCATCACACGTATTCCTAAGTGGTTTTTATATATAACTCTTCGAATCAGCTGACCGAAAAGCACGTAGCGATCTTAGGGTCAGCTAGATTCGATAGCCTAGCCCCCCGTCCAAGTAACACGGGGGGCTATAAATACATAAACCGCAATTTATCAGGAAAATACTAACCCTGCTAATTAGGACAACATTAGAATGAAATCAGAACAGCGAGCTAATCCAAAATTGATGCTTAACTTCTGCTGACGACACCGAGCTGAACCTCAATACTTGTAATAGCCTACCCGGAAGCAGACAATCGCCAAGTTCTGCTTACGACACGTTGCGGACGTTCACTGTTGCCAACAGCGGACATTCAGCTTACGAGTTGTGGTTAGTTCACCAAACCAGACAATACCAGTAACTGGTTAGTGAAAAACAGCTTTTCTTTGAACTGCAATCGCATGCGACTTTGTTGCGATTTGTTTTTCAGTTTCCCTAAGGCTGACTTTCAGAAGCTACTCCTGATGAACATTCGTTCCAAGTCTGACATTTGTTCTTTCCGTTGGCTTTCGCCTGGTACAAGGCACTATCCGCCGCATTGATCAGGTCCTTAATGTTTTCGCAGTGATCGGGATAGATGGCGATGCCAATACAACGCCACCCAAAATGTTGGTGTGCGTCTTGAGTACAAAGATTTCGGCGAACTTCCGAATGACGCCAACGGTACTGGCACGAAGCTGCCAATTGGAGACTCAGCGTGAAGTATTCGTGCTAAACGATGAGCCTCATCGAAAGCCGGGAATGATCCCGGCTTTTTCTTTTCAACCCATGCTATCGCGGGCTGCCCACTCTTTTATCAGGCTGAATCCCACCGCAAGCAGCGGCGGCCCGATGAAAATGCCAACGAAGCCGAAGGCGAGCACACCCCCCAACACACCGAACAAAACCAGGATAAACGGCAAGTTGCTGCCGCGGCTGATTAGCAGGGGTTTTACCACGTTTTCCACACCGCTGATCAGGAAAAATCCCCACAGCAGCATGAAAATTCCCCATCCCACGGTGCCTTGGTAGAACAGCCAGATGGCTGCGCTGCCCCATATCAGGGGTGGCCCGACGGGTAACAGGGAGAGTAGGGAAGTGGCTACGCCGAGCAGCAGCGCTGCCGGCACGCCTGCGATGGCGAAACCAATTGTGGCCACGAAACCCTGCGCCAGAGCGGTTCCCAATAGCCCGTACATGACACTCCGCACGGTGTTGTTGATGATGCCGAGGACATTCGCCGCACGGGTTCCGACCACACGATCCATCGCCATGTTGAGAAAACGCACCAACGCTACGCCATCGCGATAGAAGAAGAAACTGATGAAGGCGGCCAGACTCATTTCCATGACACCCTGCCCAAGCAGGATTCCTCCCGCAAGCAGATAATTCTTGGCGGGTTCCAGCAAACGTTTCGTCAGAGCGGCCGCTTCTTCACGGCTGGTGGCGATCAGGTGCCAATATTCAGCGACTGATTTGCCGACTATCGGCACCCTCTTTAGCCAAGCCGGGGGTTCTGGCGGTCCGGCCTCGACGGCCTGCTTGATCCCATCGTAAAAGGTGGTAACGTTATCGGTAAGGTTGTATGCCACCAGTGCCAGCGGCAGGATAACCACGAGTGCCAGCGATAGCGTCATGGTGAGAGCGGCTATGTTTTGCCTGCCCTTCATCCTACGCAATAACCAAACATAAAGAGGCCAGGTTAAGACACATCCCACGGCGGCGAGCAGCGTCGCGGTCAGGAACGGCCTCAACACCAGGAAGCAACCTGCCACCAGAATAAACAAGACGGCAAGATGTGCGAAATATTCGAAGCGTTTTTCCACGGGGTTGTGCCTCTGCCTGACTCTGGGAATCAAAACCCAAAATCAGGTATTCTTCAGTGAACTAATAATAGGGGACAGCTAATCTGTCCAGCGCCGGCGGCAAATAAATCGAGTCCAAGTTTTTTCATGGATTGACCTGTGGAACTGCTGCGCAAATCGACCAGCCGCCTGATATTCATGAGACTGACTTATGCATCATGCCCAGCATGACAAGGAGCTGTCAAATGGGTTGATTCGGTTAAAGCTGTTCGAACTCGACTAACTCGACCAGGCATCGTCGAAACTGATGGTGTGGCTGTCGCCATCATCAAACAGGCTCTCTCGCAGGTGACAATCCTCGTCCGAGTGACTGCTATGGAGTAAGCCCTCGACCGTGTGCTCTTGGCACATTCCTGCCCTTCGCCAAGTTCCGCTTCGGAGCGCCCGAAGAGATAAATCTGGGAACTGGAAAGAGGTTGTCTTACGTCCCTGAAGTTCCACTTTCAGGCAGTCAATTATCAATAGCAAAGGACTGCTTCCGACACATAGCCAACCGAGACTCCGTGCGCCGTCTAAAAGCTTGGCCTCATCGCATCGCGAACCGGCGCCAGCTTCTGAGACTAGCGCCCACAAAAGCGTCTAGCGTGATTTGAGTGTCGTCCAGTCTGACTATCGTTTTGGAAGATCTCTAACGAAAAAAGACAAGATATAGAATAATAATGAGCACTACAGTACCGAGACCGATATACATTTTTCACCTCCAACTCATAGCTCACCCTCTGGGAGGGTAATTAAGCACGAGTTCTTCTGATCATTAAAGCATTCGCTCATGTTGATGTCTGTGCACCAGCACACCTAACATTCTTTATCAATGGCCGTTAGTTGCCATATTGCTGCCGCACGAATCGCTTGTGGTCTATGGCCGGTTTGGCCGACAACCGGAAGGTTGCAACGTCCGTCCTGACATTCTGCTCCTGGCACCGACCGGAAGTCTACTCCTCAACATTTACCGCCGCAAAGCGGTCATTGAAATTGTTTATTGGGTACCGTTACCGTTATCGGCTGTTACAGTACCGTACTGTAACTGTAACAATATCGGCATATTTACCCCAAATAAATATATTTCTGTCAGTGCCCAGTACAGTACTGTAACAGTAACGGTTACAGAGCCTTTTTATTTCCCTAAAAGTTGGCATGATGCATCCACCTTCAAACAACCAAGGAAGATGCAATGCCAAACAAACAACCACTCACTACAAAACCCGCCAGCCTTCCCGGTGTGATAACAGCATTTTTTGGGCATGATTGTTTGAAGTGGGACATCCACCTCCCAATGGATACCCTCCCAATGAGTCCCCTCCCAACAAAAAATATTTCATGGGATTACCCCCCATTGGAACCCTCTCCATTGGAACCCTCTCCATTGGAGGGTGTGTTTTCCTTTTTTTCAAAACCCGCGCACATTAGGCACCACAGCACAGAGACAACTCACTCAATAAGTTTTTAAGGAGAGAACATCATCAATAAGCACTTTTTATCGTACGCACGGTTCGCTGAATACAAGGCCTTCGCGTGTGTCGTGGTCGGCAAGATCACGGCACAGACGAAGGCCATCAGGGACGGTGCCAATGGATACCGCAAGCAATCGGATAACGTAGAGCTGGGTATGAGGGAAACGAGGCTAGGCAAATGGTAACGGTTAACCTGCTCCCCTTGATTATGGACAAGCTCAACGAGCGTAAAAACCGCTTGTTGCTGACCGCACAGGTCGGCTTGCCTGAGAATCAATTCGACGCTTACCGCAAAATCCTGCTCGACGAGCTGGGACGCAACGGGTTTGAAAAGGACTTGGAAGAAGTCCTGATGCAGCACACGGAACGGAATGGAACGGGCAGGAATACACATGCAGGAAAGGGGGTGCCAAAATGAGTGAACGAATCCACACAAACCGAGATTCGATTCAAGTCTCAGTCGACGATTATATCGACCGACGAAATTGCCCTGCTTGAATCCATCCTGCCTGAAATCATCCTTGCGATGATGGAAGCAAAAGCTGACAATGACCCGTATTGAAGTACATAACCCGCGCCGCAATCTGTTTAGCTGTTCTGCCGGACGGATTGCGGCGCAATAAGGGAGATCAAGATGCACGTTGCCCTGTACGCAAGAGTATCCACCACCCGCCAAGCGGAAAATGATTTATCTATCCCCGACCAGTTGCGCCAGTTGCACGAATGGGCGAAGGCCAACGGCCATCTGGTGGTGCAGGAATACGTCGAGCCGGGTGCATCGGCCACCGATGACAAGCGTCCGGTGTTCCAGAAGATGATAGCGGATGCGATGATGAAACCGCCCGCATTCGAGGCCATCATTATTCACAGCCTGTCGCGTTTCTTCCGCGATGGTATCGAGTTCGGCGTATATGAACGCAAGCTCGTCAAGAACAAGGTCAAGGTCATATCCATCACCCAACCCACCAGCGATGATGCAGGCGGCGAAATGATGCGGCGCATCATCAATCTGTTTGACGAGCATCAATCCAAGGAGAATTCCAAGCACGTCTCACGCGCCATGAAAGAGAACGCACGGCAAGGCTATTTCAACGGCTCCAGACCGCCCTTCGGTTATCAGGCTATCGCAACCGACAGGGCGGCCAGCCGTGGCAGGGTCAAAAAGAAGCTGGAGATCGACGAAGCAGAGGCGGGACTCGTGCGACTAGTGTATGACCTTTACCTGCATGGCTTGGATGGGCGCGTGATGGGCTGCAAGGAGATTGGCAAGCATCTGTCGGGCAAAGGGCTATCCATGCGCGGCAGTGCGTGGACGCTCCAGAAAATACACTCCATGCTATCCGACCCAACCTACATGGGCGATTATTACTTCAACATGCGCGACTCAAAAAATAACGTGATACGTCCGGTTGATGAATGGGTCAAAACGCCCATTCCGCCTGTTGTTGATGCTGCCGTATTTGAGCGTGTCAGGGCTAAGCGTGAATCACGCGCACCGAGCAAAACACCGCCGCGCCGCGTATCCTCTCCGACTCTGCTCACTGGCCTGCTCAAGTGCGGCATCTGCGGCCATGCGATGACATTGGTCACGGGCAAGAGTGGTAAGTATCGCTATTACAAATGCGCCAGCAGGCACAACCAAGGCAATCACGCCTGCACCAGCGGCAACCTACCGATGGAGACGCTCGACGCGCTGGTGCTGGAGCAATTAGCGGCAAAGGTCTTTGCACCGGAACGCCTGCAAGAAATGATGAGCGAATTACGCCAGCGCATTAAATCGTCCAAGAACGGGCAGCAGGAACGCATCAATGAGCTAAATCGGCAGGTCAAAAAAACCGAGGAACGCCAGCAGCGGTTACTGGATGCCATCGAGACCGGCACCATCGAGCTGGATGAGATTACCCAACGCCGCGCACAACAGCTTAAAGCGGCACGGGAGGCATTGTTCATCGAACTGGCAGGGGTACGCCGCGACACGTCCCTGCCAGCGGTGGAATACCTCAAGGCGAGTCATGTGGACACGTTCGGCGAGGTGCTGCGGCAAAAGCTATTGGCGAAGGGTTCGCCCTTGGCAAAAAGCTATCTGAATATCTTGGTGGATGAGATCGTGGTGCAGGATAAAACGGCAACCATCAAAGGCAGCTATGCGGCTTTGGCAGAAACGATGCAGCAAATAAAAATGGGCACGTTAGATAATCAAGTGCCCAGTTTTATACATGATTGGTGCGCCCGGCGGGAGTCGAACCCACGACCCTTGGCTTCGGAAACCAATACTCTATCCAGCTGAGCTACGGGCGCGTAAATGGAACATAGAAGGCGCGCATTCTACCTCAGATTGCCCCTCGGCCGATTTGACAAAGGCGTGCGACCGATCTGTACTTCTCTGCAATGCTTATTCCGTTCTCTTTTTGAATGTGAACGGATGGGCATGACGGCCGAGAATGAAGTCGGCGATGGGCTTGAGCCAGATCGTGATGCCGGCAGCAGCACTCCGGGTTGCGTAATCGTAAAATGCTGCACCTGGCTTTTGAGCGCGTCCAGTATTTAAAATAATATAGTTATCAGAAATGTTCGTAACAAACGTTTGTTACGATGGGTAAGGGGAATATATGATGAAGTACCACGTACGGTATATCGATGCCAATCCAGGATGCGGCATATTCACCGCAAACCCTGTATCCATTGCCTTCGAGAGTTATCCGGATAGAATTGCGCCAGCCGCAGGACTTGCGCAACGTTCGGCCTTTCGCCAGTTTTTGCAGCAAGTATCCTCCGGCAAAGCCGGGGGTTTAGCGAATTAGATTATTACCGCAGAGCGCCATTAAATTAATATACACTATGGTTGGGCAATCCCAAAAAAGTCAATAACTGGAGGAGGCATTTATGGACGATATAGGCAGCAACCCGTCGGCGATTGGAGCCGATGCACCAAAAAATTCCGAAAAACATCGAAAAGGGAGGAAGTCATGTCTGAATTGATCACCGCCAAGATACTGAAAAATCCGAAATATCTGCAACTGGTTAAACAGCGCGATACGTTTGCATGGACACTGTCAGCAATAGTATGTGTAATGTATTTCGGTTTTATTCTGATGATCGCGTTTACCCCTGATGTCCTCACCCAACCTATTGCTGCCGACAGCGTGATCCCGCTAGGCATGCTCATCGGTGTCGGCGTGATCGTGTTTTCCTGCTTACTGACGGGGATTTACGTTTATCGGGCGAACCAGACGTTCGATCCTATTGTCAACGAAATCGTTCGGGAGGCTTCCAAATGAAAATATTTAAAACGGCTTTCTTTGCGATGCTGGCTTTTGCCTCGATGCTAACAACCAATCTGGCGCACGCCGCCGATGTCACGGTAGCCGCAGTTGCACCAGCAGAAGTGCCCGTCAATTGGCACGCCGTCGTGATGTTCCTGATCTTCGTTGCTGTCACGCTGGTCATCACCTACTGGGCGGCGACCCGGACCAAGACGGCGACCGACTTTTACGCCGCCGGACGCGGTATTACAGGCTTGCAGAACGGCATGGCCATTGCCGGCGACTACATGTCGGCGGCATCTTTCCTGGGTATCGCAGCGCTGGTCTACATGAACGGCTTCTATGGCCTGATCTTTTCGGTGGGGTGGCTGGTTGGCTGGCCGATCATTCTGTTCCTGATCGCAGAACGGCTGCGCAATCTGGGCAAATTCACCTACGGCGACGTCGTCTCGTTCCGCCTCAGCCAAGGCCCGGTCCGCACCATGGCGGCGATCGGTTCGCTGATCGTCGTGATCTGGTATCTGATCGGCCAAGCGGTGGGTGCCGGGCAGCTGCTGCATACCCTGGTACCGCAGATGTCCTACCAGCTGTCCATCGTCATCGTCGGCGCGCTGATCATCACCTACGTCACCTTCGGCGGCATGAAGGCCACAACCTGGGTGCAGATCATCAAGGCCGGGCTGCTGTTGGGTGGCGCAACGCTGATGGCGATCGGTGTGATGGCCCACGAGAACTTCAGCTTCGCAAAGCTGTTCTCCGACGCTGTTGCCGCCCATCCCAAGCATTTGGACATCATGAAATCCGTGGTGCCTATCGGGGCCAAGGCCAACCCGATCGAGTCCATTTCCCTGGGCCTGACGCTGATGCTGGGTACCGCCGGACTGCCGCACATCCTGATGCGTTTCTTCACCGTCACCGATTCCAAGGCGGCGCGCAAGTCAGTGCTCTACGGAACCTGTTTCATCGGCTTCTTCTATGTCCTGACCTTCATCATTGGTTTCGGCGCGATCGTGCTCGTCGCCAACAACCCTGAGTATGTGGCCGATATCAGCAAAAGTGTCCTCAATCTGAAGGGGGGCGGGAGCATGCCGGCAGTTTATCTGTCGCATGCGATCGGCGGTAACCTGTTCCTCGGCTTCATCGCTGCGGTAGCATTTGCCACGATACTTGCGGTGGTGTCGGGGTTGACTCTGGCCGGCGCCTCGGCCCTGTCGCATGACATCTATGCGAGAGTGATCATGAAGGGCAAAGCGACTGAGAAGCAGGAAGTGTGGGTATCGAAGATGAGCGTGATCGGATTGGGCATCCTGGCCATCTTCCTCGGCATCGCCTTCGAGAAACAGAACGTCGCGTATATCGTGGCGCTGACGTTCTCGGTCGCCGCCTGCACCAACTTCCCGATCCTGGTTCTGTCCATATTCTGGCGCGGGCTGACCACACGCGGCGCGGTGGTCGGCGGTTATACCGGCATCTTTGGTTCAATCGGCCTGTTACTCATCGGCCCGACGGTATGGACCAAGGTGCTGAACATGGGCCCGGCTATTTTCCCGTACGACTTCCCGACCTTCGTCGTCCTGCCTGCGGTTCTTATCGTCGCGTATATCGTGTCGGTGACCGATAGCAGCGAGAGCGGCAAGAAGGAACGTGCGGCATATGACGCCCAGATGGTCCGTGCCGAAACTGGCTTGGGCGCCGAGGTTGGTGCCACTCACTAAGTTAGAAACATTCTTGATCCAGACTGGCCGCCGGGTATTCCCCGGCGGTTTTTTTTCGCCTATCCTGTCTTTTCAGCGAATGTCCCGCAAGATTCGTCATCGAACTGTGCAGCGCTGTTTTGACAGACTTGCGACAGGGAAAAATTCAGACATTGGCCCGCGAATAATGAAAAGAACGCTCCAGTTTGCGCAAGCCATCATAATTCCTCGTTTCATGGGCCAGCCGTGCCTGTGCAATCGCCACCAGTAACAGCTGTGCAGTCGCCAGCGCATCAGCCACCGCATTGTGGCGATCATCATTGCGAATATCGAAGTGGCTCGACCAGTCATCCAGCGCGCGGTGGCTGCGCATCAGATCGGGATACAGCGCCGGCAAGACATACGCCAAGTCCAGCCAGGGACGTTTGAACGAAATGCCCAGGTATTGACGCAATGCGCGTTTGATCATTGTCTCATCAAAGGCAACATGGAAAGCCACCAGCGGAGATTTGCCGAGATATTCGAGGAATGCCAGCAACGCATCGGCAGGAAGCACCCCTTCGCGCTGCTCAGAGCCGGAAATGCCGTGGATCAGAATATTCTCTTTGCGGCTGCTCTCGCGCTGCTGCAACACGACCGAGAAACTGTCAGCCAGTGCGATTCGACCGTTCACCACTGCCACCGCGCCGATGGAAATGAGCGTATCGGTCAACAGGTTCAGTCCTGTAGTCTCTACGTCCACCACCACGAAGCGTGTATGGTCGAACGCCACAGTACGATCAATCTCCGGCAGCACGAGCCAGGACGCCAGCCGTTCCGCCTGTTGCGGGCTCAACCGTGGCTTGGGGGCGAACCAGCGTTGCAGCAGATGTTTCATAACTGGTAGTTCAGCGCCAGTCTGGTTTGCACCTTGCGCGCCTGGCGAAAAGCTTCCTTGAGAATGCGACGATCCAGTTCATTCAGCAACGCTGGATCGATCAGGTTATCCAATGCCTGTGTATCAACGCCTTTCTGATGCACACTCACCTCATAATGGTGGCGCAAGCGCAACATCTGGATGAACAGGAATGCGTTGATCCAGCTATCTACTTCGGTCACGGGAATATACAAGGCAGCAGCACTCTGACGCAGGCGCTGGATGGTGCTGGTTTGTGTCACTTCCGTCGCCAGGCTGAAAATGCGCGCCGCATCGACGAACGGGGTGATGCCATTGAGTTTGAGATCGAGCCTGTTCTCCTTGCCCAACACGAAATCGCGCACCACGCCGAGAGGTGGGCGGATGCGCATCGCATTCTCGGCCATCTGGTGCAGGAAGCGGGAGTTCTTGCTGGCAACCCTGGCCAGCCACAGCCGCAATTCTTCGGCGAGTGCGTGTGCACCGTATAGCGACCGGAAATCGAAAAAGATCGAGGCATGCAACAGCGCTTCCGGCGCACCGTTGGTGATCCAGTTTAAAAAGATGCCTCTCCACTCTTCCAGCGACAGACACCATTGCGGATTCGACGCCATCACATTGCCCCGGCACAACGGGAAGCCGCACAACGCCAGCGTTTCGTTGATGCGACGGGCTACCGGCAACATTTGCTCGCGCACCTGATCCGCCGTCATGTCTTCCGGCACGGTGAAGATGAGCGCATTGTCCTGGTCGGTGCTCAGGGTCTGCTCGAAGCGCCCTTCCGAACCCAATGCGATCCAGCACAGCCGGTCAGCCGTCATCGCGGGATGGCTGGTGGCGAATTCCAGCTCGATAATGCGCGCAGTCAGCAGGTCATTGAAAGTGGAGATGAACTGGGTCAGCTGTTCCGCCGCCACTCCTTGCGCCATCATGTTGTGCGCCATGCTGCGAATGTCGGCGGCGGATTGCTGCAAATCTTCGAGACCCTGTGCATGGCGTATCGCCGATCCGATCTGGCGCAACCCTACCCGTTGCAACGCAAACAGGTCCTTTTCCGATACCAGCCCGACCAATCGTTCATTTTCAACCACCAGCACGTGCCGGAATCCTTGTTTGGCCATGACCAGCGCTGCCTCATGAGCCAATGCCTGCGGTGGCAAGGCCGTCAGCTGCCTGGTCATAACACTGATCACCGGTTGGTCTAGATCGATCTGCGGCAGTGCGATACGCGCCAGCACGTCGGGCAGCGTCAAGATGCCAAGCGGCCGCCCGGCGTCATCGACCGCCACCATCGAACCGATGCGCGACTCTTGCATCAGCTTCAGCACGTCACGCACGCTGGTTTGCGGCGCGCAAGTGACGGGCGCACGACGGATGATGGCGGACAGGGGACTGGTCAGCGATTGCTGTCCGGCGCTCGATTGTGTGTACTGCGCCTGGATAACTTGCTTGGAATGCTCCAGCAGATTTGCGATACGTCGTGTACAAAAATCCCGGAACGGCGCGCTCAATCCGAGCAAGGTGTGGAAATCCTCGACCGGCAATTCATAGCAGAAAGTGTCCTTGGCTGCCCGATAGACGCCGGCCACAGAACGATGTGCCAGCAGCGCACCGAGCGGAAAGCATTCGCCTTCAGACAGTTCCAGCCAGGTATCCGCTTCACTGGCATCGGCGACATTTTGCTCGCCCTGCACCATGCCCTGCTTGATGACCAGAAAGCGTTCCACTACGCCCTGCTCCGGCGAGACGATCACCTCGCCCTGGGCATAATAAGCAAGCTTCATACGCTCCAGCATCCACAGCAGGTGGGTCTGCTCCATCCGGTCGAATGGGGCGTGAGCGGCGAAGAATGGCATCTGGGAAGCATGGATCGCACTCAAGGTATAACCCCTTTAATTTGTGCAGCAATAGTTTATTATAGCTGGACTATATCCTGCGACCTCGCCATGCAATTCACCAACCCTGCCCCCGATGAAATCTACCGTCTGCTGTGCGAAGTGCATAATATCGCCGTAGTGGGCTTGTCGCCTAATCCCGCGCGCCCCAGCTTTCATGTGGCACAGGGCTTGCAGGGTTTGGGCTACCGCATCATTCCGGTGCGCCCAATGGTTGATGAGGCGCTGGGCGAGAAAGCCTACCCTGATTTGGAAAGCCTCCCCGAATTGCCGGACATCGTGGACGTATTCCGTGCGGCGGAACACATACCAGCCATCGTGGAAAGCTGCATCAGGCTAGGCATCAAAAACCTTTGGCTGCAGGAAGGCGTCATACACGAAGCTGCTGCGCAACGCGCCCGGGAAGCGGGCATCACCGTGGTTATGGATCGTTGCATGTGGCGCGAGGCAGCACGGTTAGGCGCACACCCGCGATGAGCCAAAAGCCATGAACAAGCAGCGCTGTGCCTGGCCGGGCAATGATGCCTTGTATCAAAGTTATCACGATACCGAGTGGGGTACGCCGCTCCACGACGAACGGCGCCTGTTCGAATTTTTGATCCTGGAAGGCGCTCAGGCAGGCTTGAGCTGGATCACCATTCTGCGCAAGCGCGAAAATTATCGCGCCGCCTTCGATGATTTCGGCGCGACGCGCATTGCCGCTTATGACGCAAATAAAATAGAATCGCTGCTGCAGGATGCGGGTATCGTGCGCAATCGTTTGAAAGTACAGTCCGCAGTCATCAATGCGCAAAAGTATCTCGATGTGCGGGATGAGTTCGGCAGCTTTGATGATTTCATCTGGCAGTTCGTCAAGGGCAGGACCAAACAAAACAGTCGGCGCAGTCTGGCTGATATTCCCGCCAGCACAACGGAGTCGGATGCGATGAGCAAAGAATTGAAACGGCGAGGTTTCAAGTTTGTCGGGTCGACGATTTGTTATGCTTTCATGCAGGCGACCGGCATGGTCAACGACCACACGACGGATTGTTTTCGGCATGCAGAATTGTTTAAAAATGAAGGATAAGGAATGATATTGAAGTTCACCAAGATGCACGGCGCCGGCAACGACTTTGTCATGCTGGATGGCGTGCGCCACAAAATCGAATTGACGCCGGAACAGTTGCGCCTGCTCGCCGACCGTCACTTCGGTGTGGGCTGCGACCAGATTTTGATTGTCGAAAAAACCGAGAATAAGGAAGCCGATTTCCGCTACCTCATTTTCAACGCCGACGGCGGCGAAGTGGAACAGTGCGGCAACGGCGCGCGCTGCTTCATGCGTTTTGTGCATGACCAGAGGCTCACCACCAAGCGCGAGATCGTCGTGGAGACGCACGGTGGCTTGATCAGTCCGCGTCTCGAACAGGACGGGCGTGTGACGGTAAACATGGGCGCGCCAATTTTTGATCCGGCACGCATTCCGTTTGACGGTGGCAGCGGCGAGGTCAGCGAAACGCTGGAGATCGCGGGCGAAACGCTGAACATCAGCGCGCTGTCGATGGGTAATCCCCATGCGGTGCAAGTGGTAGAAGATATCGAACATGCGCCGGTCAAGGAAGCAGGGCCGCTGATCGAGCATCACCCGCGCTTCCCCAAACGCGTCAATGCCAGTTTTATGCAAGTGATGGATCGCCATAACTTGCGCCTGCGCGTGTACGAACGCGGCACGGGAGAAACCCTGTCCTGTGGAACGGGCGCTTGCGCGGCGGTGGTGGTGGGCATCCGGCGCGGATTGCTCGATAGTCCGGTGAACGTGGCCACACGCGGCGGCACATTAACCATCGCCTGGGACGGCGATGGCGCACCGGTACTGATGACGGGCCCGGCGATCACGGTATTTTCAGGCGAAATAAATCTATAGGGAATGGCAATGAAGACTCAGGACGTCGCACAATATTTGCAGGACAACCCGCAGTTCTTTGAGGAACACGTCGAGATCCTGACACAAATCAGCCTGCCGCACCCGCACGGAGGACGCACGATCTCGTTGAGCGAGCGACAACTGCTTGCGCTGCGCGAGAAGAACAAGGAACTGGAAAAACAGCTGCGCGAATTGATCACGTTCGCACACGACAACGATGCACTGCAGCACAAGGTGCACGAATTTGTCGTTGCGCTGTTCGCCGCGCGCGATCTGGCCACGCTGCAGGAAATGATCCCGCATCTGTTGCGCGACATTTTTGCGATACCGCACGCAGTGTTGCGCCTGTGGCAGATCGCCCCGCCCAGCGCGGAAGTATTGGCGTTTGCCGACGCGCAATCCCAACCGGTCTGCCTGCACCATGCTGCTCACGACACGGCCGCCTGGTTCGGCGAACCTGCCGCACAATTGCATTCCTACGCCTATTTGCCGTTGCATGCGGGCAGCGAGACCATCGGTTTGCTGGTACTCGCGAGCGAGGACAAGCAACGTTTCTACCCCGAGATGGGCACGGTGTTTCTGCAACGCATCGCCGAAGCCATGGCCAGCGCGCTGCATCCGTATCTTGCCCATTAATGAAATGACCGATGCTGCCGCACATAATCAGAAATTTCTAAATGGTTATCTGGCGTGGCTGCGCAACGAGAAGCAGTATTCCGAACTGACCGCAGAGAATTACGCGCGCGACCTCAAGCACCTGTTTGAACTGGCAGCCGATACGCCGCTGGCCGATCTCAATATCCATCACATCCGCCGCTACATCGCGCAACTGCACAGCAAAGGTCTGGGCGGCCGTTCATTGGCGCGCATGCTGTCGGCGTGGCGCGGCTTCTATACTTATCTGATGCGCGATCACGGCTTGGCCGACAATCCCTGCGTCGGGCTGCGCGCGCCCAAATCACCGAAGACTTTGCCGCAAGCGCTGTCACCCGACGAAGCGACGCGCATGGTTGATCTGCCGACCGACACCACCGCAGCAATACGCGACAAGGCGATATTCGAGTTGTTCTATTCTTCCGGTTTGCGCCTGGCCGAACTGGTCGATCTCGACCCGCCCCAACTCGACATGAATGCCGGCGAAGTGCGCGTGACCGGCAAAGGCAGCAAGACGCGCATCGTGCCGCTCGGTCAGTTCGCCATCACCGCGCTGCAAGCCTGGCTGGCGGTGCGCAAGCAGCTTGCCAAGGCGGGCGAGACCGCGCTGTTTGTCGGTCAGCGCGGGTCGCGCATCTCCCCGCGTGTGGTGCAACTGCGCATGAAGCAGTGGGGCATCAAACAGGGCATAACCAGCAACGTGCATCCGCATCTGCTGCGCCACTCGTTCGCAACCCACGTGCTGCAATCCAGCGGCGACTTGCGTGCCGTGCAGGAGATGCTCGGTCACGCCAGCATCTCAACCACGCAGGTTTATACCCATCTCGATTTTCAATATCTCAGCAAGATCTACGACGCGGCTCATCCGCGCGCGAAGAAGAAAACCCAAAAATAAAACATGACCAGCCAAAAGTCCAAATCACCTTCCACGCCGCACCGTCCTTCACAGGGAAATCGTGATTTCCGCAAACGCACCCAGCGCAGTGGAAAGCCGCCCGGTAATGAAAAAATTAGCGATCATAAAAATACCGAACAGCAAAATACTCCGCGTGGCGCGCCACAAATCCCCACCGGGTCCGCCGCCGCACAACCCTGTATCCTGCTCAAGGCGGGCCGCGAAAAATCCCTGCTGCGCCGCCACCCTTGGATATTTTCCGGCGCGATCGAGCGCGTGGATGGTGCACCGGTCAGTGGCGACACGCTGCCGGTGCGCGATGCAGCCGGAGATTTCCTCGCCTGGGCAGCATACAACCCGGATTCGCAAATCACCGCGCGGGTCTGGTCGTGGCGTGAAGCAGAAAATATCGACGCGGAGTTTTTTCGTTACCGTATTGCTAATGCGCAGTCGGCACGACGCGAACTGAAACACACCGACAAAAGCAACGGCATGCGTCTGATCCACGCCGAATCCGACGGCCTGCCGGGACTGATCGTCGATCAATACGGAGATGTGCTGGTGATGCAGATCGGCAGCGCCGGGGCGGAACGCTGGCGCGATACCTGCGCTGACATCCTGCAAGAACTCTGCAAGCCCGTGTGCATTTATGAACGTTCCGATTCTGATTCGCGCGGACTGGAAGGATTGGAACTGCGCAACAGAGTGCTGCGCGGCACGTTGCCGGACAATGTGGAAGTAGTCGAGAACGGCCTGCGCTTTAAGGTGGATGTGGCAACGGGGCAAAAAACCGGCTTCTATCTCGACCAGCGCGACAATCGCGCGCTGACCGAGACACTGGCGCGCGATAAGGATGTACTCAACTGTTTCTGCTACACCGGCGGATTCTCGCTGTATGCGCTGCGCGGGGGGGCGAAATCGGTGCTGTCGATTGACGCATCGGGTGACGCGTTAAGCATCGCTGCAGAAAATTTAACCCGTAATGGTTTGGATGAATCGCGCGCTGAATGGCTGGAAGCGGACGTGTTCCAGGCACTGCGCACCTTGCGCGACCAGGGTCGCAAGTTCGACCTGATCATCCTCGACCCGCCCAAGTTCGCCCCCACCGCCGCCTTCGCCGAAAAAGCCGCGCGCGGCTACAAAGACATCAACCTGCTAGCCTTCAAACTGCTCAGGCCGGGCGGCCTGCTGTGCACCTACTCCTGCTCTGGCGGCATCAGCGAAGACCTGTTCCAGAAGATCGTCGCCGGTGCAGCGCTCGATGCCGGTGTTGATGCGCAGATCGTGCATCACCTGCATGCCAGTGCGGATCATCCGGTGTTACTCAGTTTTCCTGAAGGGGCGTATCTCAAAGGTCTGGTATTAAGGGTCGCTGGGTAACTTAGAGGTTTGTCGGGGGTAGCCCGACAGCTATAACCAATGACTATCGTTTGCTGGGTTAGTCAGTTGGCTATAACCAGCCGCTTGGTCACTGTTTTTTGGTGACATAGCGGAATGGCTAGTGGTTTCATCAGTAGTTCTATCAGTCACTTTCTTTTGCGTCGCCAAAAGAAAGTAACCCAGGAAAAGGCGACCCCAATCCGCCACCCCTAGGGGATTCCCTGTGTTGCTCGGCAAGTCAGGCGGCTGCGCAACTCGCATGATCCGCTACGCGGCCACATGCTCAAACAGTGCTCGCCGACATCTCCTGACCAGCCTCCGCTACTCGGTGGCGGATGAGGGGGAAGAAAAGCAAAACCGTTAATTCAAAACCGAGACAGATTTGTAGGGCGCAATAACCAACGGGCATTGCGCCGGATGGTTTTGAAATACATACGGCGCAATGCGCTACGCTTATTGACGCCCTACGGTGATTCCGCCTTACGCAAGTTGCCGCTCCACCGGCCCCGGCCCCAGATAGTCCGCCAGTTGCTCGGCGGATTCGAAGTTGTGGCTGTGCATCACCGAAAGAATATTGCCGCCCACTTGCGGGCCAACGGCTGGAATGCTTTGGAGCAAGGCCATACCCGAATGACTGCAATTGGCACATTTTCACAGTTTCCGTTTGTCAGTCATTTTTACCATTCATCGGTTGCGTGTAAACAAATGACTGGATTGCTGCGTTAATAGCGCCGTGGTACGTACATATTCAAACGAACCCGCCACCTGATTTTCATCAACCCAAAGGAGTATTTCATGATCAAGATGAGTCATATTGCAACTGCATTGCTGTTAGCTTCCATTACTGTTGCACACGCGGAAACGACTAATCAACCGGTAGCCCAAGGCGCAGCCAGCGTTGACAAGAACCTGAGCAAAGACCCTGATAACAAAGGGCTGCAGAACGCCTCTGAGCAACTGCAGGATAACAAGGCGAAGGTCGCGGATAAACGCAGCGAGGCAGATAAAAAAGCCGATGCTGCCAAGCACAAAAAGGATAAAAAAGATAAAAAGGAACACATGGAAAAGGCTGGTCATGAAAAAATGGACCGTCCTGACAAGATGGAGCATCCGGGCAAATAATCACCACTTCTACACCAACCCCGGCAGATTGACTGCCGGGTTTTTTATTTTCTGAGCGCCCACTAATGAAAAATTTACTTACTTCTCTGGCATTGCTTGCCATTTCAGTTCCTGCGGTCGCCGATGACCAGTTCAGCCTGGGCACCGGGTTCGATTACAGCTCGGGTAAATACGGCAATGCAACATCGACTGATATGCTGTACATCCCTGTTACCGCCAAATATGAATCCGACAAACTGACCCTGAAGCTCACTGTGCCTTACATCAGCGTATCCGGACCTGGTGGAGTTATCCATGGATTAGGGATGATGGGACCTTCGCCATCTCCAAACACCCCCAAAAAGACCAATTCCGGATTGGGCGACATCACCACATCGGCAGGCTATAATGTTTATTCTGGCGATTCTCTTTCTTTTGATGTTGTCGGCAATATCAAATTTGGAACGGCAGATGTCAAGAAGGGATTGGGAACCGGGCAGAATGATTATTCGGCCCAACTTGATGGCTACTATACGCTCGACAAGACGACCCTTTTTGCAACAGCGGGCTATAAGGTCTACGGGTCACCCGCCGGCGTTACCTTGAAAAAGGTTCCCTACGGAACAATCGGCGCTAGCCAAAAATTGAGTAGCGCAACCAGTGCGGGAGTGATGTTGGACATGGCGAAAAGCGCCAGTTCTACAGGCTCAGATCAACGTGAAGCGACGATCTATATTTCACAAAAGATTACTCCCAACACAAAAGTACAGGCAAATCTCTTGAAAGGGTTTGCCAACGGCAGCCCCGACTTCGGCGGCGGCATCATGATTACCGGTTACTTCTGATTAGTCTACTTCTTGATGTCTCCTTGCATATACCAAGGAGACATCATTACATACGAACACGCAACCTTTTACGAAGACCGAACGGCCCACGAAATTTTCTTCTTGGCTAACAAATTATGTCAACGCCGATCTAATCCAGTAATTTTTCCACTATGACTGTGTTGAATATCTGCAATTGGCACCAAGTTGCCCACCGAGCTGTGGTTATGGTCATCCCCAAAGCGGTCATCGGAACTTTGCATTCAGGTCAATTTACTCAAGTTGCCCGGTAGCAGACACTGGTGACGGGCAGCGTGACCCAAAGAAGTCATTTGAGGTGTGAAGTCAGAAATTATCCGATTGCCGGCCATCCGAAAATTCGACCTTTCATACTATATGTATTGACTCTATCGGTGGTACTCAATAATCTGTATTTTCTTGGCAAACTTACCGAAAGGCAAGGGCGCAAAGTCATCGGCCCAAGGAAGACTATGGCAGCGGGACTGCGGCACGGATATTCGTCCGTGTGCATAAGCTGCTTACCCTACGGTAATTTTCAATATTGAAAAGGGAGCATATGTCCAACTTCGTTCCTGGTTCTTATTTTATTCATAAGGCCATGCACCTGTGCTTTGGGTTTGTATTCGTTGGATTGGCCGTAGCGGCACATACAGCGCAGTCCGAGGAAGGTTCATTTGCACCCGCTCCGGATATATTGACGACTCAACTCGTGCGCTCCGACGCTGACTGGCTGCTCCCTTACTCTTGCCGGCTCAATACGAATGTTGCGCTTACTCGCTCAGAGGATTCCGCACCCGCTGGGTCAGGATTCAGCATCACACCACGGTTGTTCCTCGTCGCCGGGCCAATAATTGAAGCCGTCTGGTCAACAAACGAACGCGGACAAATCACTCCCGACAGCGGCCGCGCTTCGTTATCGCCTCTCCTGCGCGATGAGCCGAAAGGAGAACCGCTGGAGATCAACTCCCAAACGTTGGCCGCACACGTCGTTCACGCTGAAACCCATCGCGATAATTTCAACATGGATAATGCGCTGTCGACTCCAAAGTTGTATAAGGCTTCGTCGCTCAAAGTGCAATCCCATATCGCGCTGATTTTTGATGAACAGACGCAGCTACCGCTGTACAACAAAAATTCCCAAGCAGTGGTGCCGATCGCCTCCATTACCAAGCTGATGACCGCGATGGTCATGCTGGATGCGAATCTGCCTATGGACGAGGCAGTGAGCGTTGCGGAGGACGATCCGAATACAATCAAAAAGTCGCGCTCAAGGTTGCGCATCGGCATGACGTTTACCCGCAGTGAAATGCTCAAGCTGGCATTGATGGCTTCGGAGAACCGTGCAGCATTAGCCTTGGCGAGAAGTTATCCAGGGGGGACAGCGGCGCTGGTGGTTGCGATGAATGCCAAGGCGCTCGTGCTGGGCATGCTGAACACCAGGTTTTTCGACCCGACCGGTTTGGATAGCGACAACGTTTCCACCGCGCAGGATCTGGTCAAGATGGTTGCCGCCGCACGCCAGTATGCGCTGATCCATCAATACACCACCAGCACATCACATTCGGTGGAGGGTTTAAGAGGGCACACCCTGCGCTTTAACAATACCAATCCCCTGGTCAGGAATGCCTCATGGAATATCGGCCTGAGCAAGACCGGATTTATTAATGAAGCCGGGCGTTGCTTAGTGATGCAAGCAACGATCAATCTACGTCCGGTCATCATCGTGCTGCTCGATTCGTGGGGTAAGCGCACTCGCGTCGGCGATGCAAACCGCATCAAAAGGTGGATGGATAGTGCCAACACACACAGTCGTGCAGCACGGCGCGGCTAGGTTGATAGTTATAACCAGAGGGTGCAAGTTTCCTGGTTTTTTTAAGATTGGAATATGGGCGAATCACTATTACTAATCACCCTGATTACCTTGGTTGTTCTGACGATACGCCGTGAATCAAATGGAATATCAAGCCAGAAGTTCTGGTTTTGGCACACTGCAGAACTACATGCCTGCCAAATGTCTACCGCGAAAGCGATCGTTGGAATTTAGCGCTGAGGTCAATTATTCAGATCAATCGGAAGCAGAAGTTGGCGAAGTACGGCTAACGACACATTACCGCTATTCACTTTTACCGAAACCAGACATTCAGAATTGGAGTTTTTGTTGGCTCCCAGTTCTGGTCTCGAACCAGAAATTTTCTCCATTGGCAGAATGTGGCTTTTACTGATAGATTAATGCCAAATGTATCCATAGCCCCATGTGTTACTCCAACAGGGACGAAGACTGCTTAGTATTTGTCCGGGGTATTTGTCCGGGGAATTTGGTCACACTCAATCCGCGACGATTTTCCACAACAGAGGAAAAATTCTGATTCACCCGCGATCCAAGGACCGGCCGTTCCATTTCGGCCCCTTTCCGCTGGAGGTTTTGCCACGCGACGATGCCGTGCTGGAACAGGAGCGGCTGTCGCCGCCGCGATCGCTTCCATCGCAGGGGCTTTCTGAAGGTCTGCTTGCGTCTGCCGCAGATCGATACCGAGAAATCTTTGCGCGCTTCGCCGAAGGCAATGTGGCGCCTGCGCGCGCGCCGTTACCCGAGGAACTCGAGCCGCGTGTGGTGGACATCAAAGGCGGCGCCTATTTCATGGACGCAAGTCAGGTGGGCATTTGTCGCCTCCCGGAATCGGCCTGGCTCCCCGGTTCGCAGGAGCAAGGGCATGATTTCGCTGTCATCATTCTGGTCGAGCACGCGCGTCTGCCGCAGCCGGACAATCTCGCCCATGGCTGGACTAAGGATGCGGTTCGTGCGGTCGCCGACATGCGCGCGGCTGAAATCATCGCCGTGCTTGCCGCGCACATCCGCTGCATGGGATTCGCGGCGCGAGGCCATGTCGCGGGACAATTTGCGCTCGACCTCGAAAAGCTGGCGGTGCTCTCCGGCCTAGCCGTTCGCACCGGGCAGGCGATCGAGAACCCGTATCTGGGACGGCGGTTCTCGGTGGCCGCTGTTTCCACGGACTACGAATTGATTCCCGACCGGCCGCTGCATACCTATGCGCTCGGGGCCAAGGGGCTGCGCTACTGGTGGGGCATCAACGGCGCGCAGTCCGGCAGGGAACGCAATCGCCAGACAAAGCGCGCCTCGCACTTGAGCCGCTACCCGATGGAGAACGTCAAGCGCGTGGATCGTCCGACGACGCTGATCCTGGATGACGAGGTGCCGCGCGTCCCGAAGCGGGCTGCGTTCTTCCAGCGGGCACTGCACGGAGACCTGGGCCAAAGGACGAAGCGGGAGCGGACGCGATTCGCCTTCAAAACGCCATTTTCCTACAGCCTGCTCCAATCGATTCGCGCCCTGGTTCCGTTTCAGGATGGCGAGGTGAGCGCCGCGGTAGCCAACGGCTTCGGCGATCCCGCGGCCAATGCGCGCGCGATCAAGTCGCTCTCGTATTTCCTCGGTTCCGACTTGACGGGAATCTGCGAAATTCCCCGCTACGCGTGGTATTCGCACAAGGAGGACGGCAGCGAGATCAAGCCCTATCACCGCTACGCCGTGGTGATGCTGATCGACCAGGGCTACGACACCATGGAAGGCGCAAGCGGCGATGACTGGATTTCCGGGGCGCAGTCGATGCGCGGCTACCTGCGCGGGGCGGAGATCGCCGGCATCATGGCCGAGTTTCTGCGCGGAAACGGCTTCCCCTCACGCGCGCAGACCAATGCCGACAGCGACGTACTCCAACTCCCGCTCGTCCTTTGGGCCGGACTTGGAGAGCTCAGTCGCATCGGCGAACTGGTGCTCAATCCCTTCGTCGGGCCGAGATTCAAGTCGGTGGTGATGACAACGGATCTCCCCATGGAGGTCGACCAGCCGATCGATTTCGGCCTGCAGTATTTCTGCAGCCACTGCCTGAAATGCGCGCGCGAGTGTCCATGCAGCGCGATTTCATTCGGCGACAAGGTGATGTTCAACGGCTACGAAATATGGAAGCCGGACGTGGAGCGGTGCGCGCGCTACCGGGTGACCAACCCGAAAGGCTCGGCCTGCGGTCGCTGCATGAAGACCTGCCCGATCAACAAGGTTGTAGACGCCGACGGCGGACTGCTGACGCGTGCGGCGCACTGGTTCGGGATCAACGTCCAATGGATCAAGCCGGTCCTGGTGCCGATCGCGGCGTGGCTGGACGACCGCCTCGGTAACGGCATGCGCAATCCAGTCAAGAAATGGTGGTTCGACCACGAACTCGTCGGCGGTGTCGCGGTCACGCCCAAAGGCACCAATCAGCGCGACATCGATCCGCACAAGAAAGTCGACCTGGCACACAAGACCATCGCCTACTACCACGCAAACATGATGCCGCCGCCGGATGAGCCCGGCCCGGTCGAGGTGGATCGAAAAGCCGCGCTGGCAGCGGCGGCGCTGATCGAGACGCCCGAGCAGGCGCGCCGGCGGGTCGCCGGCGGCGGCTCTGTTCCGGCGCATTATATTCCGACGCCGCCAGTTGGCGAGGCGAGAAAATCAGGGGAGATGGCAGCAGCGAGCCCGTATAAGTGACGGGGACCTCCGTCCGGCGGGCCGTGGTTCCCTGGTCACATCACACTCGGCCGGCACTTTAGCCGCGAAGCGTCCCGACAATATGCGGATCACTTATGCGGGACCTAACGGCGCGGCCGTTGCTTTCCCCCGGCCATGCCTGCGTTGATGCGGTCCGAAAAGACAGGACCGTACGGAATATGTTGTGGGCGGACGATTTCTCCCGACTAAAGAGCAAAGCGAGCGCCTCAACGCGTGCTTGTCACCAAGACGTTAATTCAGCCGTACACTAACGCGCCAAGAGTTCCCAGATTGGCACTGGTCGGGGAGCCAATCAGAACTCTATGCTGAACTTCGGCTATCGGCACACAGCTGCTATACGCACATACCAGCTGGCTTCCCGAAAGTGGTCACTGATAATAAAAATCTGATCTTATTATTTGAATCGCCTTGAAGCAGACGGTCAAGGTGAAACACATTTCTGCCGCATACCAATGCCTGCTCCTGGAATGTTTTATATTGCTGCCATAAAAACTGCCATTTATCGCCACCCCTCCGCCGCCCGTCGAATATGTCTTTAGTCGGTAGACGTCTTAAAGGAGAATCTGGACTGGCAATGAAGCAATTGTTGCCCGTGCTCTTCTCCTCCCGTTGAGCATGTGTTCTGACTGCATGCAGGACTCCCCTTATCCCCCGTTCCTTAAAGGTTCGGGGGATTTTTATGACTGTGGAATTCGATTTGGCTAACAATTATTTACGGCAGCTTTTGAGCTGCTAGAGTGACATCCATATCACGTTTGTTGCAGTGCCTCGACAAATACCTCGACCGGCTGCGCACCAGAGATGCCGGATTTTTCATCGAATACAAAGAACGGTACGCCGGTGATACCGAATTCAGCTGCACGTGATTCATCTGCGCGCACTGCATCGGAATAATCATCGCTTTCCAAAATTACCAGCGCCTCGCTTTCGGCGATGCCGAACTCCGGCGCGAGGCGTGCCAGCGCAGCACGTTCGCCCACCGGTAACGATTCAGAAAAATATGCGTGCATGATGCGCTCAGTGGCGCGGTCGCCCAGTTGTTGGGCGGCAGCGAAGTGCAGCAGGCGGTGCGCGTCGAAAGTGTTGCCCGGTCGGGCGTTGGTCAAACGATATTCCAGCCCGATCTCCTTGGCGACTGCCGTTACGCGCATGTTCATCGCTGCCGCCTCTTGCCGGCTGACGCCGTACTTACGTGCAAGCATTTCCTCCAGCGTGTCCGGATACTGCGGCGGGGAGTGGGGGTCGAGTTCAAAGCTGCGCCAGATCACATTTATGTTTTCACGCTGCCCAAATTGCATGAGCGCTTTCTCGAATCGCCGTTTGCCGATGTAGCACCAGGGGCAGATCACGTCCGACCAGATTTCGATTTGCATCGTGTCCTCCGTCGTTGCACAGGCTGTAACTGAAAAGGATGAAAGCCTGCTGCTTGCACAGGTCAGATTTCCACTCCAAACTGGACAGATGATACCAAGTTCATGCCTCGGTAGTAAGTGACCCACAGTCAGTCGACAATCTTTAAAGCGGATAATTAGAAGTTGTAATAAACACCACGCACCAGCCTTTTTCCTGCGTTGACACGTTATGTTTTATTCATTCCACGTGCGCTCAGAAATAATTTTCGTAAAGGGTCGTCGGAGTTATTTTCAATGACGGCCAGTGTGCATCTCGAAACACAAATCAATCGATCAGCCTCATCAAAAATTGAAATACCCCACACTTGAGAACGTTTACCTTGAAAAATAATCTCTCCGACACCCCTTACTTTCCCACTGGTAACAGCACGTAGATGATTAGCGTTAATTTCTTGACCGACTACTATAAGTCCATCTGGTGCTACCAAGTAATATCCACCTAAACTGGCAATCGTCTCAGCCAGCGCCACCGAAGCACCGCCATGCAATAAACCTACTACCTGATGCGTTCTACTATCGACTGGCATGGTGGCAACAAAACGCCCCTCGCTGCATTCGATGACTTCCATGCCTAATGATTCGCTTAGTGTTCCATTCAGGAGTTTATTTAGTTGTGTTATCAATTTTCCTCCTGAGAGAACATTCGTAAACGTCCGGTTTCGGATCATTCCAGTTCAAACAAACAAGATCAGCCACGCAAACAACATGCTCAACACGAATGCCAGAACACCGATAAAAATAGTTTCCAATTTGCTGCTGGTGGCCGTGCTGGAGATCGACTGCGAGGTTGCGTTTATTTCTTCCTGCGCAATCACCAGCAACTCATCAAATGCCTTGCCTAGCGCCTGCCAGCATCTTTGATCGTCTTGTCGATTTCCTCGATCGACGCGCCCGATGTCTTCATTTCAATGACTGTTTTAATCGCCGCATGATAAGCATCGGCTGATTTTTTGATCTGCTGCAATGCCGACATTTCATATTCGCTCATGTCGCCGTGGTTATTTTCATAGCTGGCGGCGTCTTGGTCTATCATTGCCATATCGGCCATGAATTTCTGGTCGTAATCCTGCCTGCGCAGCACATAATCCTTGAAATTGTGGATTGCGTTGCCAAGATCCGACTTGCCTTTGGACGCTGCTGTGTATTTTTCCAGGGATAAGGTATGAAATTGCACCCATTGGTCAGGCAGGTTATTGATAGCCTGGTGCGAAACCAATAACAGCATGAAAGTCAGCGAGGTGGCAATGCCGAACTTGATTGCCAACCGTTTCACGATAAATGATCGATTCACTACGGCCCCACAAAGTTGTCTGTCAGCATACGATTGGACTTCATTATAGTACTGACAGGTGAATGGCAGCTATGTGGACGATTCTTGACCGTCCACAATTGGCACATTGCTGAACTTCATTTTTGCCAATAACGGACACTCAGGTCGCCCCATTCAAGGTGCATTTAGTCGTTGTGGTCATCGCCGCGTTCAGTGAACATGCGCAGCCGCTGTGCCTGGATGCAGAACACAGGTATGGTCGGTCGTTCCTTGCTCCACTTGCAGCGTACTGTGCTGGACGGAGAAGCGTTCCTTCAGAGTCCGCATGATGTCGTCCATGAAAGCATCGCCGGGGTAGCCCTCCGGCATCACCAAATGGACAGTCAAGGCGCTCTCGGTAGTGCTCATGCCCCAGATGTGCAGGTCGTGAACCTCCGTGACGCCGGGACATTGGCCCAAGTAGGTTTCCACTGCTATTACGTCGATATGTGCCGGGACGGCACTCAATGCCAGTTGTATCGAATCGCGTAGCAGGCCCCAGGTACCTATCACGATAACGGCCACGATCACCAGGCTGATAACCGGATCAAGCAAGTACCAGCCGGTGAACAACATCACTACTCCGGCAACGGTCACTCCCAGCGAGACAGCTGCATCGGCTGCCATGTGCAGGTAGGCACCGCGAATGTTCAAGTCGTCCTTGTTTCCCTGTACGAACAACCACGCCGATAGCCCGTTGATGACTATGCCGATACCCGCCACCAGCGTGACCGTTAACCCGGCCACCACGGGAGGCTGCGAGAAGCGCTGGATGGCCTCCCAAGTAATAGCCCCGCACGCCACCATAAGGAACATGGTGTTTGCCAGCGCCGCCAGAATCGAGGTGCTACGCAGACCATAGGTGTAACGTTCGCTCGGTGCCCTGCGGGAGAGGATTGCCGCTCCCCATGCCAGCAGCAGGCCCAGCACGTCGGACAGATTGTGCGCGGCATCAGCCATCAGCGCCGTCGAATTAGCAATCAAGCCATAGGCAAACTCAATCACGACAAAACCAGTATTCAGGACAATGGCGATGACAAAAGCGCGACCATGATTGTTCGGGTCGCCGCGATGGTGATGGCCACCACTATGAGAGTGTCCGCCGTGATCGTGTGAGTGCGGGTGATGATGTAACATGAAATCCGTTCTCGTATGATGTTTGGAGATGTGTTCAGGCATGGCTGCCAGCATGCCAGAAATATATTGATTGCGCTTACCTAACAGTCCTACCCATTACAGTTGTTGCAGGAACGTCAGCATGTAAAGATTATGATGGATCATCAACCACACTTAACTGATACTACGATACCCCGTGTGCTAAGAAATCTCTATGCGACGCCAACCAAGTCATTGGTTAACGCTGGGCAAGTCATTGATGAAACAACTAGCCATCTCACTAAGACAGCAAGCGGCCAAGTGATTGGTTATGGTTATAGCCATTCGACTGGTGAAACGACTAGCCAATCCACTAAGCCACCAAAGAACGGTGGCCAAGTGGCTGGTTATAGGCTATCAAAAGGCTTTGCATAGCCATTCGGCTAAGTCACCCAAAGGCTTTGCATAGCCATCTGACTAAGTTGGCAAACTACGCCAACATAAGTCATTGGTTAACGGTGACATAAGCCGCTGGTTAACGACAGCCAAGTCGCTGGTTGTCAGCACGAACGGTCATTTGGTGAACTTCAGATTCATTGTTGGGTTACGCGAAAAAACCGCTAACCCAACCTACGGCAAATTCACCATCGGCTTGAATCCCAGCTTCTCTTCCATACTCTCCGCACTGCTCCGCGCTTCGCTCTGGTTGGCATACGGCCCGATATGCACTCGCACCAGTCCGTCTTTGGTGGACAGTTTGAGTTGCTTGCCATTGTCACTCAGTTCGCTGCGCATTTTTGCCAGATACGTTTCTGCCGCCTCCTGTGTTTTGAATGCGCCGAGTTGCAGGTACACGCCGGTGTCACTGCTTGCCGGTGAGGCTGATGCAACAGGGGGCGCAACCACCGGAGCGGCTGCAACAGGAGCGGCAATGACAGCAGAGGTTGCAACAGCAGGCGCAGTAACAAGAGAGGCGGCCGCGCTGTTCTCCAGCGGCTGGCTTTGCACGGTGCTGGCGGCAATGGTGTTGACACTGACATTGGGGGTGATGCTCTCCACTTCGACTTTCGCGCTGCCGTTGCCGGTGATGCCCAGCTTGTGCGCGGCGGTATAGGACAGGTCGATGATGCGGTCATTTATGAACGGGCCTCTGTCATTGATGCGCACGATGACAGATTTTTGATTGGCGAGGTTCGTCACGCGCGCATAGCTGGGCAACGGCAAGGTGGGATGTGCGGCGGTCATGGCGTACATGTCATATATTTCGCCGCTGGAAGTGCGCTCGCCATTGAATTTTTTGCCATACCATGACGCGATGCCGCGCTGTTTGAAAATTCCGGTGACGGTCAGCGGCGTATAGGTCTTGCCCAATGCGTTATAGGCACGATTGGCGTAGCGATGCAGCGGTTCGATTTTTGGTACGGCATCGGGTATCGCATCGATATTGGCCGGGGCATTCGCACCCGGTCCGTCTCCTTCGAGGTAGCCGCCAGCGCTTGGTGCTGACGTTGCACCCGGCGTTTCTGACTTGCGATGGGGAACAGTGCCGCAAGCGGCGAGGAACAGTGTTGTTACGATCAAAACGACGACTTTATTACTCATGCAATCTCCTATTAACCAGCCACTAGGATAGCGTTAACCAGCGGCTTATGTCACGGTTTTTAGGTGACTTAGCCGAATGGCTATGCAAAGCGTTTTGGTGATCTAGTGGCTGTTTGTTTTATCAAGACCTGACCAGTTTTTTGTGTGTCTCTATGCTCATCAACATACCAAAACCCAGCAGCAGCGTGAGCATGGAAGTGCCGCCGTAACTGATCAGAGGGAGCGGTACGCCGACCACCGGCAGGATGCCGCTGACCATGCCGATGTTGACGAACGCGTACGTGGCGAATGTCAGCGTTATCGAACCGGACATCAAGCGCGTGAAATAGGTGGAGGCATGCGAGGTGATGATGAAGCCGCGCCAGACCACAAAAGAATACATCGCCAAAAGGATCAGGTTGCCGAGCAGGCCGAACTCTTCCGCGTAGACCGCAAAGATAAAGTCGGTGGTGCGTTCCGGCAGGAAATCGAGATGCGTCTGCGTGCCGTTCAGATAGCCCTTGCCGATGAGGCCGCCGGAACCCACGGCGATGGTCGCCTGTATCGTGTGGTAGCCGTTACCCAGCGCGTCTTGCGAGGGATCGAGCAACATCAGGATGCGGCGGCGCTGGTAATCGTGCATCATCGACCACATCACCGGCGCGCTGGCAAGTCCGGCAACAAACAACCCGCCTATCACGCGCCAGCTCAGGCCGGCCAGAAACAACACGTAGAATCCGCTGGCGGTGATCAGCAACGACGTCCCCAGATCAGGCTGACGCGCGATCAATGCGATAGGCAACAGCAACAGCAGCGCGGCGATGAAATAATTTTTCAGCGTCAGCGTGGCCTCGTGTTTTTCGAAATACCAGGCCATCATCAATGGCACGCCGATCTTCATCAACTCGGAAGGCTGGATGGTCATCACGCCAAGATTCAGCCAGCGCCGCGCCCCGTGGCTGATTTCCCCGAACAATGCCACGCCGATCAGCAATACCATGCCCAACACATATATCGGCACGGCGGTGCGCATCAGATAATGCAGCGGCAGATTGGCGACCACCCACATGCAGGCGAGCGCCACGATGATATTGCGCAGCTGGCTCAGCGGGCGATCCGGGCTGGCGTTGTCCGCGCTGTACAGAACCAGCAGGCTGGTCAGCATCAGCAGGCCGATACCCAGCAGCAGTTGCCGGTCAAGATGCGCGATGAAGCGCTGCCAGAGTTGCCGCCTAGTCATGTTCGCCGGCTCCCTTCACTTCAGCTTCGGTCAACGGCTTCGGCACTTTGCCGAGCAGGTAATAATCCATCACCTTGCGCGCAATGGGTGCCGCCGTGCCGCCGCCGTGCCCGCCGTTTTCAACCAACACTGCCAACGCAATCTGGGGTTTTTCGGCAGGGGCGTAAGCGATGAACCAAGCATGATCGCGAAGGCGCTCATCGACATTTTTCGCATTATATTTTTCGCCCTGTTTCATAGCTACTACTTGTGCCGTGCCTGTCTTTCCCGCGATGTGGTAAGGCGCGCCCAGGGAGGCATAGACTGCCGTGCCGCCGGGTTGTGTGACAGCGACCATGGCGCGCCTCACCAGGTCGAGTTGTTTCGGATCGATGCTGAGATCATATAGAGGTTGCTGGGCAATGAATCGGCTTTCACTGTTACGCGAACTCTGCACTTCTTTTACCAGATGCGGTTTGTACGCCACGCCGTTGTTCGCCAGCGTGGCCGTGGCGAAAGCCAGCTGCATCGGCGTGACTAAACTATAGCCCTGCCCGATGCCGACCGACACCGTGTCGCCGGGATACCAGATTTGCTGGTAACGCTTCATCTTCCAATCCTGTGAAGGCAACAGGCCGGATGTTTCGCCCTCCAGGTCTATGCCGGTCTTCTTGCCAAATCCGAAGCGAGATAAAAATTCAAAGATGTTGTCTATGCCCAGCTCCGTTGCCAGGCCATAGAAGTAGGTATCACAGGACATCTGGATAGCCTTGAACATGTTCACGCTGCCGTGGCCGCCCGCTTTCCAGTCGCGATATTGGCGGCGGCTGCCCGGCAGATAATATACGCCCGGATCGCTGATGGTTTGCTCGGGCGTGCGTGTGTGGTAATTCAGGCCAGCCAGTGCCATGAACGGCTTGATGGTGGAGCCGGACGGATATTGACCGCGCAGTGCGCGGTTGTTGAGCGGCACATCGGGAGAGTTATTCAGTTCATCCCAACTCTGCGTATCGATGCCGTCGATGAAAGGATTGGGGTCGTAGCCCGGCTTGCTGACGAAGGCCAGCACTTCGCCGTTGTTCGGGTCTATCGCCACCAATGCACCGCGATAGTTGCCGAACGATTGCTCGGCGATCTCCTGCAATTTCGCGTCGATGCTCAATATCAGCGTGTTGCCGGAGATCGGCGGGGTGCGCGATAGCATACGCACCGCCCGTCCGCCCGCATCCACTTCGACCTGCTCAATACCAGTGGTACCGTGCAGGTCGCTTTCGTAGCTCTGTTCCAGGCCGGTTTTGCCGATGTAATCCGATCCGCGATAATTGGCCGCCAAGTCGCTATCTTCAAGTTGGGCAAAATCGGCATCATTGATGCGCCCGATATATCCGATCAGATGGGAAGTCTTCGCCCCGAACGGATAATCGCGAAATAGCCGCGCCTTGATTTCAACAGCCGGAAAACGATATTGCTGCGCGGCGAAGCGAGCGACTTCCTCATCGCTCAGGCGGTTGCGTATCACCAGCGTTTGAAAGTCATGACTTTCGGCGAGCAGCTTCTTGAAGCGCTTGCGGTCCTTGGGAGTGATCTCGATCAGTGTGGACAGCTCGTTTATCGTGGCTTCAATGTCTGTCGTCTTGTTCTGGTTTATCTCCAGCGTGTAGCCGGAGTAGTTGCGCGCCAGTACCACGCCGTTGCGGTCGAGTATCAGGCCGCGATTGGGAACGATGGGAACGATGGCAATGCGGTTGCTTTCCGCCAGGGTCTGGTAATAATTGTGGCGCACCAGTTGCAGATAGACGAAGCGTACCAGCAGGATCGCCAGCAACACCAAAACAAAACCGATGCTGACGACCAGCCGCAACTGGAAGTGAAAGATCTCGCGCTGGTGATTTTTAAACTCAACGTACTTTTTCATGAGCGACGTTCACGATCCACGCGCTTTTGCTGCATCGCCTGGATCATGATGTTGAGCGGAGCCCACAGCGCAGTCGAAGTCAGACAACCCAGGAAATACGGCCACACCACGTAACCATTCACCTGCCAATGCACCAACGCATACATCGCATAGGTCAGCACAAGGATACCGAACACATGGATGGTTTGCTGGCGCAAGTCGAACATCTGCAAACGTCGATGCAGCACCACACCGCCGAATGCAAGTAATGTATACGCCAGCGCGTGCTGGCCAAACAGGCTGGCATCAGCCACGTCGGCGAGTATACCCATTGCCCAGGATAGCCCGATGCCGACACGCCACGGTTTATGCATACACCAGTAGAGCAGTACCAGCGCGACAAAGTCGGGGCGCAACATCAGCCAAACACCCTCCCATGGCAGCCCGTTCAGAAACAGCGCGGCCAGCATGCTCAACACGATAAAGGTGTTGCCGACCGGGCGCTGGATTTCCGGTTTGGCGCTTACGTTGAGATAAGGCATCAGTTCTTTCTCCTGGCCTTCGCGCGCTTGTCGGCATCCGACGCAGGGCGATCCGCCGGACGAACAGGCAGCTTGGGCAAGCTGGACAGGATCAGCAGATGACGATGTTTGTCCACTCCTGCGACAGGCAGGCAAGTGACATGTGCAAAGGGATAGGCGGCATCGCGTTCGATCTTGATCACCCTGGCGACCGGGATCCCGGGCGGATAGACCCCGTCTATGCCCGAGGTGACCAGCACGTCGTCGTTCTGAATATCGGCATTGACCGGCATATAGCGCAGCGACAACTGGCTGGTGTCACCCGCGCCAAACAGGATGGTACGCAATCCGTTGCGCGCCACTTGTACAGGCACGGCGTGGTCTTTTTCGGTGATCAGGGTGACTTCGGAAAGCCAGGGGTAGACACGCGTGATTTGTCCGACGATACCTGCATCGTCCACCACCACTTGTCCGATCCGCACATCGGCACCCGCACCCTTGTTGACGAGCACTCTGCGATTGAACACATCTCGTTCGGCATAGATGATTTCGACTAATTGGGTGGTGAATTCGTCGCGTATCGGCAGCTCGACCAGTTTGCGCAACTGCAGATTTTCCAATTGCAATGCTTGCAATTGCAGCAATTGTGCAGCATCGCTCTGATGCTGCTGATGCATTTCATCGTTCTCCGCCATCAGGCTGTGTTGCATGCTCTGCGTGATAAAGAAATCACCGACCTGTTGCCATAACGCTCCCGGCAAGGTCGCCAAACGCTGCATCGGCGAGACCAGCACCGACAATGCACTGCGCGTGGATTCCAGATAACGATAGCGCGCATCCACGAACAGCAGCAACAACGAGAGCACTGAAAAAAACACCAGCCGCACCACAGGACTGGGGCCGCGATTGAAAAATCGGAAGGATTGCGTGTTGTCCATCAACGACGTTTCATTGATGCGTTTGGATGATTATGCGAAGGCAAAAATTATTCGGTGGTGAAGATGCTGGTCGACTTGTCCATGTGTTCGAGGGCCATGCCGGAACCGCGCACCACACAGGTCAACGGGTCGTCGGCGATCAGCACCGGCAATCCGGTTTCTTCCATCAACAACCGATCCAGGTCGCGCAGCAGCGCGCCGCCACCGGTCAGCACCATGCCCTTGTTGGCAATATCCGCACCGAGTTCTGGCGGGGTTTGTTCGAGTGCCGTCTTCACCGCGCTGACAATGTTGTTGAGCGGGTCGGTCATGGCTTCGAGAACTTCATTGCTGGAAATGGTGAAACTGCGCGGCACGCCCTCCGCCAGATTGCGCCCGGTCACTTCCATCTCGCGCACTTCGCTGCCGGGGAAGGCGGAACCGATCGTCTTCTTGATTTCTTCGGCAGTGGTCTCGCCGATCAGCATGCCGTAATTGCGGCGGATGTAATTGATGATCGCCTCGTCGAACTTGTCGCCGCCGACGCGCACCGAGCCGGAATATACCGCGCCGCCCAGCGACATCACGCCCACTTCCGTGGTGCCGCCGCCGATGTCCACCACCATCGAGCCGGTCGCCTCTTCCACCGGCAGACCGGCGCCGATCGCCGCGGCCATCGGCTCTTCGATCAACTCCACGCGCCGCGCGCCAGCACCGACGGCGGATTCGCGGATTGCACGCCGCTCCACTTGCGTGGAACCGCACGGCACACAGATCACGATGCGCGGACTTGGACTGAAAATCCCGGCCTTGTAAACTTTGCGGATGAAGTGCTTGAGCATCAGCTCGGTGACGGTGAAGTCGGCGATCACGCCATCTTTCATCGGGCGGATCACGGTGATGTTGCCCGGCGTGCGCCCCATCATCTGCTTGGCGCCGAGCCCGACCTGCTGGACCACCTTCTTGCCGTTCGGCCCGCCCTCCTGGCGTATCGCCACCACCGAAGGTTCATTCAGCACGATGCCTTGCCCGCGCACCCAAACCAGTGTGTTCGCCGTACCAAGGTCGATCGCCAAGTCATTAGAAAAATAACCTTTAAAAAATCCAAACATGTCATGTCCTATATAGTCAAAGAGGTGCGCCAGTAAACTCTTATATGATACCCTATTAGCCTTATTTCTATAAAGTTTTTGCTATGTCCCTGACCAATGCAGATGTACGGAAAGTCGCCCGTTTAGCCAGACTGGCGATGAGCGAAGCGGAAATCGAATCCGCCCGTGCGCAACTTTCCGGTATTTTTGACCTGATCGCCGAAATGCAGGCCGTCGATACCAATGGCATTGCGCCCATGTCCCACGCCCAGGATCTATCGCAGCGGCTGCGCGAGGACGTGGTGACGGAAGCCGATCAGCGCGGGCTGTTCCAGTCCATTGCGCCGCAAGTCGAGGCGGGTTTATATCTCGTTCCACAAGTCATCGAATAGTCCGAACCATGCTAAATTCAAGTTTGCAGCAACTCGGCAGCGCGCTGCGCACCGGGAAAATCAGCAGCGTCGAACTGACTCAGCTCTATCTCGACCGCATCGCCACGCTCAATCCCGCGCTGAATGCCTATGTCACCACCAACGCTGAAACCAGCCTGGCGCAGGCACGCCAGGCCGATGCGCTGCTGGCCGGCGGTAAGGCGCAGCCGCTCACCGGCATCCCAATTGCCCAGAAAGATATCTTCTGCGCCAAGGGCTGGCGCACCACCTGCGGCTCGAAGATGCTGGAGAATTTCGTTGCGCCCTATGATGCGCACGTCATCGCGCAATTCAATAACGCCGGCGCGGTGAACCTGGGCAAGACCAACATGGACGAATTCGCGATGGGATCAAGCAACGAAACCTCGTATTTCGGCGCAGTGAAAAATCCCTGGAACAGAAATGCCGTGCCCGGCGGCAGTTCCGGCGGCTCGGCCTGCGCGGTGGCGGCGCGGCTGTGCGCCGCAGCGACCGGAACCGACACCGGCGGCTCGATCCGCCAGCCCGCCGCGCTGTGCGGCATTTCCGGCATCAAGCCGACTTACGGCGCGGTATCGCGCTACGGCATGATCGCCTTTGCCTCCAGCCTGGACCAGGCCGGGCCGATGGCGCGCAGCGCGGAGGATCTGGCGCTGCTGTTGAACGTGATGACCGGCTTCGACGCACGCGATTCCACCAGCCTGCCACGCGACAAGGAAGACTATGCGCGCGACCTGAACAAGCCGCTGGCCGGTCTGCGCATCGGCCTGCCGAAAGAATTTTTTGCCGAAGGTTTGGCACAGGATGTCGCCGGCTGCGTGAACGCGGCGATTGCCGAATACAAAAAGCTCGGTGCAACCATCGTCGACATCAGCCTGCCGAATTCCAAGTTGGCGGTTCCGGTCTATTACGTGCTTGCCCCGGCGGAAGCCTCCAGCAACCTGTCGCGCTACGACGGCGTGCGCTACGGCTACCGCGCGCCGGAATACAGCGACCTCACCGAGATGTATGAAAAGAGCCGCGCGCAGGGATTCGGCGCGGAAGTGAAACGCCGCATCATGATCGGCACCTATGTGCTGTCGCACGGCTACTATGATGCCTATTATCTGCAGGCACAAAAGATCCGCCGCCTGATCGCGCAGGATTTTGACGATGCGTTCAAACAGTGCGACGTGATCATGGGGCCGACCAGCCCGAGTACCGCATTCAATCTTGGCGAGAAGGGCGATGACCCGGTGCAGATGTATCTCTCCGATATCTATACGATTGCGGTGAATCTGGCCGGCCTGCCCGGCATGTCGATCCCTGCGGGCTTCGGCAGCAATGGCCGTCCGGTCGGGCTGCAGATCATAGGCAACTATTTCGCCGAGGCGCGGATGCTGAATGTCGCGCACCAGTACCAGCAGGCGACCGATCATCATGATCGCGTCCCGCAAGACATCGGGCTTTGAGGACATGAGCATGCTACGTAGAACTTCTGATGAAACTACTAGCCATTCCACTAGGCTGCCTAAAGACAGCAGCCAAGTGGCTGGTTATGTCCGGGCACCCGAATGGGAAATCGTCATCGGGCTGGAAGTGCATACCCAACTCTCGACCAACAGCAAAATATTCTCGGGTGCCTCAACCACCTATGGTGCCGAGCCGAACACGCAGGCCGACGCGGTGAGCATCGCGCTGCCGGGCGTGCTGCCGGTGTTGAACAAGGGCGCGGTGGAGCGCGCGATCAAGTTCGGCCTTGCCGTCGGCGCGCACATCGCGCCGCGCTCGGTGTTTGCGCGCAAGAATTATTTCTATCCGGACCTGCCCAAGGGCTACCAGATCAGCCAGTTCGATCTGCCGGTTGTGGGGCAGGGCGCGCTGACGATACAAGTCGATCCGCTATCCGGCAACGCCAAGCCTTACGAGAAAGTGGTGCGCATCACCCGCGCCCATCTGGAAGAGGACGCGGGCAAGTCGGTACACGGCGATTCTCAGGGCATGACCGGCATAGACCTGAACCGTGCAGGAACACCGCTGCTCGAGATCGTTTCGGAACCGGACATGAGTTCCGCCGCCGAAGCGGTGGCCTATGCCAAAACCCTGCATTCGCTGGTACGCTGGATCGGCATCTGCGACGGCAACATGCAGGAAGGTTCGTTCCGCTGCGACGTCAATGTGTCGGTGCGCCGCCCCGGCGAACCGCTCGGCACCCGCCGCGAAATCAAGAACCTCAACTCGTTCAAGTTCATGCAGCAGGCCATCGACTACGAAGTGCAGTGGCAGATCGACACGCTGGAAAATGGCGGCAAGATTCATCAGGCAACGGTATTGTTCGATGCGGACAAAGGTGAAACCCTCGCGATGCGCAGCAAGGAAGAAGCGCACGACTACCGTTACTTCCCCGATCCGGACCTGTTGCCGCTGGACATCACCCCCGCAATGTTCGAACAAGTGCGCGCAACGTTGCCTGAATCACAACAGGCCAAACAGAAGCGCTATGTGAACGATCTTGGCTTGTCCGCATATGATGCCAGCATCCTCACTGCCTCGCGCGCGATGGCGGATTTTTTTGAGGCCGCAATTAGTTGCTTGCCCAAGCAATCCAAGCTGGTTGCTAACTGGATTATGGGTGAAATTTCTGCCCTGCTTGCGCGCGATAAACTAGAAATTGAAAACTGCCCCGTTTCTGCCGCTTGGCTTGCAGGACTTCTTGCTCGAGTTAGTGATAACACTATCAACGTAAAAACTGCCAAAGAAATTTTGGATAGCGCTTGGGGACGAAATCAAATTTTTGCCAAGTTGGCTGAAGCCCTAACCTCAATTGATGCGGAAATTGACGCCAAGGGGCTGAAGCAAGTTTCAGATACCGGCGCAATCGAGAAGATCGTGGACGAGATCATCGCCGCCAATCCGGCACAAGTGGCCGAGTACCGCAGCGGCAAGGATAAAGTGTTCGGCTTCTTTGTCGGCCTGGCGATGAAGGCCAGCAAGGGCCAAGCCAATCCGGCGCAGTTGAACGATGTGTTGAAACGCAAGCTTGCCGGTTGATCGCAAGGTTTGCTTGAACACAAAAAATAAAAAGCCGCAGTGATGCGGCTTTTTAGCTGCCGATTGAATCAGCAAAACTATTTCAGCAGACCTTCTGCTTTCATTGCAGCTTGCACGGCGGGACGTGTAGCGATTCGCGTCATGTATTCCTTTATTTTTGGAAACGGACTGAGATCAAAGCCGGCGTGATTGCTCCAGTTCGCGACCACGAATAAATATGCGTCTGCCACGGTGAAATGATCGCCCATCAAATACGGTTTGTTCGCCAACTGTGTTTCCACATAACCAAAACGCTTGGTAAGCAAATTACGCACATTGGTTTTCACTTCTTCCGTCGTGTCCTTGTTGAACATCGGGCTAAAGGATTTATGAAGTTCGCTGCTGATGAAAGTGAGCCATTCCTGCAGGCGATAACGCTCCATCGTGCCGGCTTTGGGGGCAAGACCGGAGTCGGGCTTCTGGTCGGCGATGTATTGCAGGACGGCAGCGCCTTCGGTCAGGATGCTTCCGTCATCAAGTTTGATGGTTGGCACGTAACCCTTGGGATTGATCTGCATGAAGTCTTCCCCGCCGACCGTCATCTTGGTGGTTTTGATCAACCTGTCGATTTCGAACGGGAGGCCGGTTTCGTACAGCGCGATGTGCGAAGCCAGCGAGCAGGCGCCTGGTGAATAGTATAGTTTCATGTGTGTTCCCGTCTAAGGTGAGTGTTTGCATCGCAAATAAAAAAACCCCGGAGGTGGACCGGGGTTTCCAACCAATTGTTCAGTTTATTTCTTCTTTTCCACTTTTATTTTATCCACCATAATTAGTTTGTCAAATGTGCGGTTCAGAGATTTGCTTGGAAAGTTGGTCATCACATTGCCGTCAGGATAGCTGATGGTGTCACCCTTGGCGACGCTGGTCTGGGAGGCTGCGAGCCATACCGGTCCCTTGTCAGTGGAAACCTGTATGTAAGTGTAAATTGAAGCGTTCATCGTTTCCAGCACTTTGCCTTTGTTGGCGAATTCGGTAGCTGCAAAGGCGCTTGATTGGGGTACTACAACGGCGGTACCGGTAAACGCAAACAGAGCCAGCAGGGTAAATATGGTTTTCATCATGACTTCCTTAAAATAAACGGGTTTAGAAAAAGCCTCATGATCCGGAGGCATGTCCGTCTTTGGACTTGCTTATGTCTTATAGGCTGCAAGAATACAGAATACTTGTCCAGTTGGCAAAGGGGGGAAGCTGCTTTAAGCGCACGACTAAACGGGTAATTTGGATGTGTTTGCACTTAATATCCGGGCTTGAATGAGGATTCAACGCCCCTTTGTTGCTAAATCGATCTAAACCTATCCTTAAGGTGAGTACAGCCGAGGTGCGTCAATGCGGGGCGCGTCCGCGCGGTTTGTGCGGTGCCCTGGCGAACAGGCTGTCATATATCCAGCGCGGCAACAACTTGAGCACGCGCCCGATGATGCCCATTTGCCATGGGATCACGGTGAATGCATTTTGTTGTTCGATGACACGTATCATGCGCCGTGCAGCCTCATCGGCATCCAGTATGAAAGGCATAGGGTAGGGGTTAACGGCGGTCATCGGGGTCTTGATATAGCCCGGACAGATCGTGACGACTTTCACACCGCTGCCATGCAGTTCCACCCGCAAAGATTCCAAATACGAGATGGCGGCCGCCTTGGAGGCGGAGTAGGCACTCGCCCCTGGCAAGCCGCGAAAGCCAGCCACGCTGGCGATGCCGACCAGCGTTCCCCGTTTTGCCGCACGCATCATCGCAACGAAGGGTTGGAAGGTTTTCACGATGCCCAACACATTGATATCCATCACCCGTTGAAAAGCATCGATGTCTTCGGCGTATTCGGTGAGTGTGCCTACACTTACCCCGGCGTTGGCGATGACCACATCCGGCAAGCCGACACGTGTGATGAAATCGTTTGCCGCATGCTGTATGGCAGACGAATCCCGCACGTCCAGCGCGTAACAAAATACTTTGCCGGGAAATTCTGCACTGAGCGTTTGCAGCAACTCACCGCGCCGGGCGAATGCGGCGATCGTTGCGCCGCGTTCGAGATAATGGCGCGCGAGCGCAAGTCCCAAGCCGCTCGACGCGCCACTTATGACCAGCGTCTTGGCTGGCGTTATTTGCCGGCCTAGTTGCATGGCCATGCAAGGCTTAGTACACGCAGCGGCATTTTTCTTCTTTCAAAGTGACCAATGTGCTACGGGTTGACTTGCCGTTACCTTGGTGAATTATTTAGCTTCGGTGCGTCTTGCGGGCAATTGCGATCATTTCTTTCAGCACACGGATCGTGTCCTCTGGCTGCAGGCCCTCGATCACATATTTTCCGTCTACCACCAGAGTAGGCGTGCCGCTGATGTTATAGCTGCGGATCATTTGCTTGGCGCGCGCCACCTTGCTTTGCATCGAGAAGGAGTTGTAAGCGGCGGAAAATTTCGCGCCATCAACCCCGTGCGATGAAACAAAATCCCGTATCTTGTCTCCTTCGAGCAACTGATTGTTGTCCACGTTCCATGCCTTATACAGCGCATCATGCAGTTGCTGCTGTTGTCCCATACTTTCGAGCGCATAGAAAGTGCGCGCCATCGGCTCCCATGAGTCGCGGAATATCGTGGGGACGAAAGTCAGTTCCACATCTTTGGGCATGGTCTTTTCCCACTTGCTTAACAGCGGATGCAAATGGAAACAGTGCGAGCAGCCGTAAAAGAAAAACTCCAGCACCTCGATCTTCTTGCTTTCGGTCGGTTGCGGCGGGTTCAACAACGAATAATCCTTGCCCAGTTCCGCTGCAGCAAATGCCGCGCCGCTAACCAGCAGTGACAGTGCAATAACCAGACTTTTTAATAGTTTCATATACGCTCCTTGTGGTGATTGAAAAAACGCTTACTGCGCCCGCATCGGAGTGCTATCCACCCCGTTTTGTTTCAAAAAACTGCTCGCGCGATTCAGGTCGTCCGCGCTCTTGTAAGGGCCCAAACGCACACGATACCACACGCCTTTATCCGGGATGGTCGCGGTTTGAATGTTGGCTTCGACCCCCAGCAGTGCAAGCTTGGCCTTGAGCTTCTCGGCATCATTGACAGTGGAGAATGATCCCGCCTGCAATATCTGCGGTTCATAAGGGGACGCCGTTTTGTTGGACGGCTGCTGGAGATTTACGATCGGTTTGGGCTTTTCAGCGGGTTTGGCCGGCACATTGACGGTTGATTTCTGTTTATCGGTCAGCACCTTGTAGAACTCGAAACGCGGCTTGCCGTCACCCGGAGTAGCGGCCGATTTTTCTGTTGCAGCTCCCGATGCACCAGAGGTTGCCGGTTTGGTTGAGTCCGGCTGCAATTTCGCCACCGCCGGCTGTTCCTTGTTCGTGAACGGGCTGGGGGCCTTCATCAGATACCACGCCACCCCGGCAGCCATGCCGACACCGACCACCATGCCAACGAAGATACCGGCCCATAAGGAATTACCTCCTTTGCGCGGCGCGGAGGAATTGTTACCGTTGTCTCTGCCCATGTTGTATCCGTTCCTTCTCATCACATCATCCCAGGCTCATCACATTTTTTCAGGTGCGCTTACACCCAGCAAAGCCAATCCGTTATGTATAACCTGTGCCGCTGCGGCGATCAACGCCAGGCGCGCCAACTTGACCGCTTCGTCCTCGACCAGAAAGCGCGACGCATTATAGTAGCTGTGGAAATCGGCCGCCAACTCCTTCAGATAAAAGGCGATCAGGTGAGGCGCCAATTCGCTCGCGGCATTCTCGATCACCTGAGGATAATCGATCAGCTGTTGCAGCAAAGCCGTTTCGTATTCGCTGTCCAGCAGGCCGACATCCGCCTCCAGCAGGGCTTTGCGCTCGCCGCCCCATTGCGCCAGCACCGCGCTGATACGGGCATGGGCATACTGGATATAATACACTGGGTTGTCGTTGCTCCTGGATTTCGCCAGATCGATGTCGAACACCAGTTGCGAATCTGGGTGGCGCGCGGCAAGGAAATAGCGCGTCGCGTCGCAGCCCACCTCGTCGATCAGGTCGCGCAACGTCACGTAGCTGCCGGCACGCTTGGAGATCTTCACTTCCTGGCCGTTGCGCAGCACTGTCACCATTTGGTGCAACACATAATCAGGCCAGCCTTGCGGGATGCCGACGTCCAGCGCTTGCAACCCGGCTCTCACCCTGGTGATCGTGCTGTGGTGATCCGCGCCCTGTTCGTTGATGACCCGGGTAAAGCCGCGCCGCCACTTGTCCAGATGATAGGCCACGTCCGGTACGAAATAAGTGTAAGTGCCGTCGCTCTTGCGCATCACCCGGTCCTTGTCGTCGCCAAAATCGGTGGTGCGCAGCCACAGCGCATCGTCCTGCTCGTAACTGTGGCCGCTGGCAATCAGCTTGTCGACCGTCTCCTTTACCTTGCCCTCGGTATACAGCGCGGATTCCAGCGCGAATACGTCGAAGTTCACCCCGAAGGCGCGCAGATCGAGGTCCTGCTCGCGGCGCAGATAAGCCACCGCAAAATGGCGGATCGCCTCTGCATCGTTGACGTCGCCGGAGGCATGCACATGCTGGTCGTCGGCTTCCACCGTTTCTTCCGCCAGATATGCCCGGGCGACATCCGCGATGTAATCGCCGCGATAGCCCGCTTCCGGCCAGCTTGGGTCGTCCGGCGTGATGCCCAGGCAGCGCAACTGCACGGATTGCGTCAGGTTATCGATCTGCACACCCGCATCGTTGTAGTAAAACTCGCGCGTCACATTCCATCCTGCCGCGTGCAACACGCTGCACAAACAATCCCCCACCGCCGCGCCTCGCCCGTGACCCACATGCAGCGGCCCGGTCGGGTTGGCGGAAACGAATTCCACCCCCACCTTGCGCCCCGCGCCGAGGTGGACGTGGCCGTAGCCCGCGCCCGCCTGCAACACGCCGCGCACCACGCCCTGCTTGGCCGAGGTGGTGATGTATATATTGATGAAACCCGCCCCCGCGATCTCCATCTTCTCGATAACGTCGGATTCCGGCAACGCCTCGATCAACGCCTGCGCGATGTCGCGCGGCGATTTGCGCAATGGCTTGGCCAGCTGCATCGCCAGATTGCAGGCGTAATCGCCATGCGCTGCCAGTTTGGGACGCTCGATGAGTATCTCGGTTTGTGTCGCGCCATTGTTCGCAACTTCTGGAGCCACTTCGCGCAAGGCCTGCGCGAACAATTCGGACAAATGGGACTTGAAATTCAATACGACAGACATGAAGCGGCACCTTTAAAGAGGCGCGGATTATATCACTTGGGTGCTATCGGATTGTTTGTGAACTTGCTTCCATACAGGATTAGAGTTTTGTCGAACGCCTGTTTGCGATCCACAGCAGCCGTTCGACTGCAAGCAAATTTAAATTTACCGGCATACTCGCAGATATATAATATTTTTTCATCGGAGAAAATAAATGGCTGAACAAATTTTTCGGGGTATCGAGCTGTTGCCCGAAACCAAGGTGGTCAATCAACTCTTTATTTTGTTGCACGGTGTGGGCGCAAGGTCGGCCGATCTGGTGCCGTTGGCCAATAAGCTCAGAGATGCATTTCCAAGTGCCGCTTTCCTGCTCCCCGACGGGACCCATCCATTCGACGGCGGAGGCAATGGCAGGCAATGGTTCTCAATAAATGGGGTGACCGAAGAAAATCGGGCATCGCGCGTTGCCGAGGCCATTCCGGCCCTGCATACCCTGGTGCGGCATGCTCAGGATCGCTTCAAGGTATTGCAGTCGGACACCGCACTTGTCGGTTTTTCTCAAGGCGCGATTATGGCACTTGAATTCAGTGTGATTCATGATGGCAACGCCGGAAGAGTCCTGGCATTTTCCGGCCGGTTTGCGAAGCTTCCCGAAAAAGCGCCCGAGTTCACCACATTGCACCTGCTGCACGGAGAGGATGACCGTGTTATTCCTGTCCAACATGCTTACGCTGCTTATGAAAGGCTCATGCACCTGCAGGGTGACGCCACGCTGGACATCGCATCATCCGTTGGTCACGAGATCCATGCCGCACTTACCGATCGTGCCATTCATCGCCTGCAGACATGTATTCCACTGCGCAGCTGGAAGCATGCGTTGAATGGTGCATAGCGAACAATCATGAGCGAAAACATTATTAAAGGTTCATATAGTTCACCTTGGGCACCGCTGCATCACCGGGTATTCAGGATGCTGTGGATCGCTTCGATTGTCTCGAATATCGGTTCCTGGATGCACGAGGTCGGCGCTGGCTGGCTCATGACTTCGCTTGCACCCAGCCCCCTGATGGTGGCTCTGGTGCAGGCGGCCACGTCCGCTCCGGTATTTCTGCTGGCGCTTCCTGCGGGTGCACTTGCCGATATTGTCGACCGGCGGCGCTACCTGATCGCATCACAAATCTGGATGCTGATTGCTGCTGCAATGCTTGGCGTGCTGACGCTTTCAGGAATGACGACAGCACCGATCCTGTTGACCTTTACATTCGCCCTCGGCATAGGCACCGCAATGATGATGCCGGCATGGGGCGCGATTACACCGGAACTGGTGCAGCGATCCGAACTCCATGCGGCGATCGGCTTGAACACAATCGGGATGAATGTTTCACGATCCGTCGGCCCGGCGCTTGCGGGATTGATTGTTGCCGCCGTCGGGCCCGGAATGGTCTTTATCCTGAATGCCATTTCATTTCTTGCTGTCATTGCAGCCCTGAAACGCTGGCAACGCACGCCAACGGTAAGTGAACTGCCTGCCGAACGCGTCTTGGGGGCGATGCGCGCCGGATTGCGTTATGCACGTCATTCTCAGGAGTTGCGTGCGGTGCTTACCAGGGGAGCTGCTTTTTTTGTGTTTGCAAGCGCCTCCTGGGCATTGTTGCCGCTGATCGTCCGGCAAGAACTGAAAAGTGGTCCCGGCACTTATGGACTGTTTCTGGCTTGCCTGGGTGTAGGCGCGATTGCCGGCGCGTTGCTGCTGCCTCGTATTCGCACCCGTGTATCGCGGGACACAATTGTGGCGGGCGCCACCGGGCTTTACTCGATCGCCATGCTGGCACTTGCCCATAGCGGGAATGTGTACGCAGCCGGTGCGGCAATGCTGCTTACCGGAGTGGCCTGGATCAGCGTGGTATCGTCATTGATGACGGCCGCCCAGACGGCGCTGCCGGGTTGGGTGCGGGCACGCGGTTTGGCGCTCTTCTGGGTCGTTTTCATGGGAGGTATGGCTGCGGGCAGCGCACTTTGGGGACAGATTGCATCGTGGGTTGGCATCCCCTACGCCCTTACGGTGGCAGCCGCCGGAGCATTGCTCGGAATTGCCGCAACATGGCGATACCGGATCGGGCAGCATGATGTGGCTGATCTTTCGCCGTCGATCTACTGGCCGACACCGATGATGCCCGATGATCTTGAAATCGACAGGGGACCGGTAATGGTGACGGTGGAATACCTTGTCGACCCGGCAAGAGCCGATGAATTCGCGAAGTTCATGCTTCAAATGCGCAGGATCAGGCGACGCGATGGAGCGTTCATGTGGGAGCTATTCAACGATATTGAACATCCGGATCGCATGGTGGAATGTTTTATGGTCGAATCGTGGTTTGAGCATTTGCGACAGCATGAACGGGTGACTGTTGCTGATCGTGATGTCATCGAAAAAGCGCGGGCGTTCCATCTCGGCAGTGAGCTTCCCAAGGTGACCCACCTGGTTGCTGAAAGGAACTAGCTGATCGCTGAGATAGGCGCAACAGTTTACCGACCCCGCAATGTTGCCGCCGGAATGATGGATTTTGACCAACTGCTGCAGGTCGTGGTGGTCAGCATACCTGCCGGTCATATTCGAAGCGATAAATCTGTGGAAAATGCATATTGATCGGCGCATCGTGCCGTGAACCAGATGGAATATAAAGTTGCATGTGCGCTTTTGGCACCTTAGCGAAAGTATTACCGCCAGCTACCATACTGTCGCAGTCCGAGCTAAAGCGGCCAGTCCATATTCTTCAAGGCGGACGATTATCTATTGTTGAAATGATCAACTTGCCTGATGAGGTGTTGCATCAGGACAGAACCCAGTGCGGTGAGAGATATCCTTGTCGATAAAATTTATCCTGCAATCAGGCCGCGCAATTTCTCCGGCGACATCTTTTCCCCTTTTTTGATGAATTCTCGCGCCATCTCAACCTTGTCCCACACGTTGCACATCATCACGCCTCTAACCTTTCCGTCGCGCAGGTAGTAGATGACCCCGGTATCATTTTCCTTCTGCCAGTCGGCGAAGGTCTCCATCTTGGAATCAACTTCGCCGGTCGCCTCGTAGCCGAACTCGAACAGGTCCGAGAAAAAATACGGCTGATAGGTGTATGACTCATGCGCGCCGGCCATATTCCGTCCCGCCCATTTCCCCTGGTTGAGGGCGTTGTCCCAGTGCTCCATGCGCATCGACTGTCCCAGCACCCGGTAAGGAAAAAAGGCGTTGTCGCCTGCGGCATAAATATCCGGACGGGAAGTCTCGAGGTATTCATTCACCAAGATTCCATTGCCCACTTCCAGCCCGCCACTTTTGGCTAACTCGACTTCCGGGATCACGCCGACTCCGACTATCACCAGATCCGATTCGATTTCTTCACCCTTCCCGGTGCGGGTAATAAATTTGGCACCTTTCTTGGTGAAAGAAACGGGTTTGTCCGACGCCAGTACCCTGACGCCCTTCTCCAGGTAGCGGCGCTGCATAGCACGCCCCAAATAATCAGGAAAAACGCGGTCGCAGAGGAGTGTTCCCGGGAAAATCATCGTGACGTTCAGCTTGCTGATGTTGAGCGCAGCGACCAACTCTGAGCCGATGAACCCGCCACCGACCACCACTGCTGACTTGCCCTCTGCAGCCACTTCTCTGGTGCGCAGATAATCGTCCAGACTGCGGAAGTAACATATGTCATCGAGATCCCCGCCGGGGATAGTCAGCGTCCGTACCTTACAGCCTGTTGCAAGCAGCAGTTTTCGATAGCTGAATGTTTCGTTATCGGTGTTGGTTATGGTTTTTTTACCGGGATCGAGCCGCACCATTTTTGTTCCCAATGCCAAGGTAACTGCATGTGTATCGTAGAACTGGTGGTCATGGAGAAAGATGTCCTCCACTTTCATTTTCCCGAACCAAAGCTTTTTAGACAGTGGCGGCCTATCATAAGGCAAGTGATTTTCCTCGCCGGCCAGAAGTATACTGCCCGTCTCATCGAGCTCGCGAATGCCCTCCACTGCCGATGCACCTGTCAGCCCCCCGCCCACAATTACATAATCGTAAACGTGCTTCATTATCTTCTCCCGGTGAACATATGAGTTCAGTGTCACACTTGAATGCGCGGCGGCACTGTGCGTTGCCGTACCGAATAAATGTGGTCGTTATTGCAATATAAACTAAAGTATTCAAGCAATGGATATTGAAGAGGCATTGGAAGATGCCATCAGCCACGGACAGTGGGGTGATCGTCGCCCATAGCCATAACGAGACCGAGGCCATGCGTCTACATGCGTTGCTGCCCAATAGCCGCAACGTTCTGGAAAATGAATCCAACGAACCATAATCGGGCTTTGACATACTCTGGATCGTTGTGCGCTGGAATTACCCCGAGCTCAGTACGCGCCCAGATATTTCTTATATCGGTATTTCTTATATCGGGAATTTTAGCGGCATTCGCATTGACCACCCGGATGTCGGGGCACTGTTAGAAAATACCCGCGCCCTGCGGGAGGATTCAACACCGAGGCGTTTGACGAAGAGGCTATGGATGGTCGCACTGTCCTGAATTTTATCGTGTCCGGAGCGGATGGATTTGCCGTTGCCCGAGTACGACGCAGCAAACTAAGGCTGGAAACGGCGAGCCAGTTTCAGTCCAAGTTAATCAGCCAGTATCTGCACGATGCTATTATTGAGACCGTCATAACGGAAGCTCTGAAAATCGACAAGAAGCTGCCGGATCCGCTGTTCAATCCTTGGAAGGACGCGAAGATGAAGTATCGTTTTGTCACCATCTGGTATATCGAAGCGCCAATCGAGTCGGTCTGCGAGGCCATATATCATTCTCTGAACTGGCCCCAGTGGTGGCGCAATGTGGAGAGCGTCGAAGAACTCGCCCTCGGCGACTCCCGAGGTATTGGCAGCGTGCGCCGTTACACCTGGAAGGGACGCTTGCCGTACCGGCTCACCTTCGATGTTTGCATTATCCATAGCGAGCCGCTGGCTGCCATCGAGGGCGTCGCCAGCGGTGATGTAGAAGGAAAAGGCCGCTGGTCATTCACCGCAGATGGCGCCGTGACCGCCGCACTCTGCGAGTGGCAGGTGCGTACCACGCCAGTCTGGATGAACCTGCTGGCATTGTTTGCGCGTCCATTCTTTAAATGGAATCATAATGCCGTGATGCAGCAGGGCGGCGAAGCGCTGGCGCGGATGCTTAATGCACGCCTAATTGAGATTGCTCATTACTGATATCCAGCCAAACCGAGATGGCCGGCATCCCGAACACATCATGGGCAATCGAAGCAATCCATACATGCACAAACTAATAGATCAGGATTTAAGAAATGCCAGCAGGTCGGCGTTGAGTTGGTCTTTGTGGGTGACAGCGAGGCCGTGGGGTGCGCCCGCGTAGATCTTCAGGGCCGCGTTCCTGACCAGCTTTGCTGAGCGAAGAGCAGCGGCGCCGATCGGCACGATCTGGTCGTCGTCGCCGTGAACGATCAGCGTCGGCACGTCGAACTTCTTGAGGTCTTCTGTGAAATCCGTTTCGGAGAACGCCTTGATGCAATCGAAGGTGTTCTTGTGACCGGCCTGCATCCCCTGTAGCCAGAACGAGGCTATCATGCCCTGCGAGACCTTGGCGCCGGGCCTGTTGGCTCCAAAGAACGGGCCGCTGGCGATATCCTTGTAGAGCTGCGAGCGGTCGGCGATAGAACCTTGACGTATCTCGTCGAACTTCTCGATCGGCAAACCGCCGGGATTGGCAGCCGTTTTCAGCATCAGCGGCGGGACGGCGGCGATCAACGCTGCCTTGGCCAATCGTTTCGTGCCGTGGCGGCCGATATAGCGGGCAACTTCGCCACCGCCTGCGGAGAAGCCGATCAGCACGGCGTCTTTCAGGTTAAGCGTTTCGATAAGCTCAGCGAGGTCATCTGCATAGGTGTCCATGTCGTTGCCATTCCACGGCTGGCTCGACCGGCCATGGCCGCGACGGTCATGGGCGATGCAGCGATAGCCGTTGGAGGCCAGGAACATCATCTGAGCCTCCCAGCTATCCGCACTGAGGGGCCAGCCATGGCTGAACACCACAGGCTGTCCTGTGCCCCAGTCCTTGTAGTAGATTTCTGTACCGTCTTTCGTTGTGATCGTGCTCATAAGTTTGTCTCCGTTTTTTACTGTATCAGGCAGCGTGCTTTATTACCCATGCGACATACTGATCCATCCAGTCCTGCAGGAATTTCTTGCTGCCTGCACCGATGTTGCCGGCCCCGTCAAACAACCCCTCCTTTACATAAATAAATGCTTCGGGTTGTCCCAGCGTCGGTACGTCCAGATACGCGAGAACGTTGCGCAAATGCTGTTGTGCCATGGCCGTGCCGGTGGCACCGACCGAAGCGCCCAACACACCGGCGGGCTTGCCCGCCCAAGCGCTCTGGCCATAGGGACGCGAGGCGTGGTCGATTGCGTTCTTGAGCACGCCGGGGATCGAGCGGTTGTATTCGGGCGTAACGAACAGAAGGCCCTGGGCGCTCTTGATTTCGTTCTTCAGCCGCTTGACGGACTCGGCCTGGTTCGCGTCGTCGTCCTGGTTGTAAAGCGGCAAGTCGCCGATTTGCACTTGCTTGAACGAAAACTCCGCGGGTGCCAATTTTACAACGGCGCTTGCCAGTTTGCGGTTGAACGAATCGTGGCGAAGGCTTCCGACGACAACGGCGATTTGGTATTTGCTCATGACGATCTCCTGTAAAAAATGGCGGCTTACAGCGCACGCATGAAGGCCGCAAGGTCCTTCTTCTCCTGTTCACTCAGCTTCAACTCCAATACGAGGTTGAAGAACTCCACCGTGTCCGCGAGCGCCAGCAGACGATCATCGTGCAGATACGGTGGCGAGTCCTGGATGCCGTCCTGCAACAGGTTGACGAAGCGCCGGCGCACATGCTCAATACATCCTTGGTTGAGATCGCGCATTACTGAAGGGCGCACTGAAGATCAACCATCGGTAAACCAATATGGCGGTCAAACCGAATACCCCATGGGCAATCAGCGTGATCCAACCGCGCGTTTGTGCGAACCATGGAAAGATCGCCGTGAAACCGTATAGATTGACCACATACAGCGCGATACCGAAGCCGATGCCCGCCAAAGGTGCCGGGATGATATCGAGACGCGCGGTGAATAATGCCAGCAATACGGCGCAAGTAATGGAAATCATAAAATGGATTAGCGTGGCCATCAGCATGACACCGGCATCAAATGTCGCCGCTGGCGACAATACCGAGCTACCCAGCACCATTGCCGCAGTCAGCCGGGCATCGCGGTACAGGATGGCGGGAAAGTCATCGGTAAAGATCAGCCAGAGCATTATCTCGATCAGTGTGGATGCGATACCCGCCATTACACCGGCCCAGATCATGGCACGCCAGCCGGATAGGTAATTTATGCGGCATCTATCCATCTCATTCTTTTTTACAATAGAAACAGAAATAACCTAATAACAATGCCTGTTAGCGCAACCCGTCAGTGCCCTTGGGCAGATCAATCCTGCCGTCTCAGCCAAGCTTTATTGAATAACAGGACTAAATGTCACAGCGTTACTTATTTTTTTTCCTGTCCCAATTTGCATCATCCATAACTATGACGATTGCTGTAATTACAAATAATACGATCATGTGTACCAATGACCAATTCATTTTAATTCTCCTTAGATGATAGGATCGGGACTGCGCCGATCACACAAGAATATTCACAGTGTAAAAAACTCTTGTCCGCCATGAGTTTCCACGATACGCCCGCAACCGCTGGGGTACTGTGCGGCAACACACACAAATAGGGATTAATTAATCGGGATCCATCTGTTGATGACCCCAAACACTCCCAGACGCTGTTGATAAGGCCCGCAATGTTTATTGAATACCGCCTAAAAAATTGTTCGAACGGATTACTGCCGACTTTGCCATGCCGTTGCGGGGAGTGTTTTGGTTCGGGCGCGAGTTTAAACTCTCTTCTGAACCCACTATCGCAGTTTACGTCCCAACGCTGTCGGCGCTGGGATATTCCATTCCGCCTAACGTCAATAAGCTTGGCGTGGCGTTCGTGGAGGGCCACATAAGCGTCGAGGAGTCAGTCCACAAACTATTCAGGGCCGCAGAAAGTTTGGTTAGCAAAGTCGCCGCCAATAAGCGTGCAGCTTGGAGCCAAGAGCGGACGGCCAATAATTCCCCATATGGCAGTCGTTCACCATAAAATATTTGCTTTGACACGAAGATAGGAAATAACATGAACAAGGATGAAGTTCTCAATATTATCGAAGCTACTCTTAAGGGTGGCGATAAAACTCCGGGACTATTCGATTTACCTAAAATTATGGGTATTAAATCGAAGATCGAATCTTATACTTCAATAAACGATGTCATTGGGGTAATAGAGAAAAACCGGAACCTTATATCCAAGGCATTTGGGTTGAGTGATGAGGTTATCGAAGAGACCATGGAGAAACTAAAAGCTCTTGAGAGCTAATATCATTACCTGCTACAAAATCGAAACGGATTTTGCTCAATCACTCGATAAACGTACAATGGTTTGACGGACGCTGACGTGCCACAAGCGGACGGTCAATATTTTCTCCATAGCGGATGTCCAGCATTCGAGTATCGGTTCTTCGCCGGTTCGGATAAATCAAGTAACTGGATTATCACTGTTCCAATTTGATGTTAGCGCACCAATGTCTGCCGGTTCTTTGAGTTGAGCGGCTTGGTGTTTTGGTTTTACCATTCTTGCGGCAATTGGTATTTATCCGGCAGCAAATTGATGATTTCCCTTTGCACCAGAATATTATGCTCTTCATAGAGCGCGTAGCCGCATAAAGTCAGTACTTCGCCAAAATTCTCCAGAACTTTTTCGCCCTGCCACACCCATTCGACAGGCAAGCAAATACCGAGATCGCTTTCGGTTGGATAATCTGACAGCACAACACCTATGGCTTTGATATGCAGGCTGGATTGTGGTGTGCAGTGTTTGATGAAAACGATGTCTTCATTCTTGATGGCCGAAACGATATTGTGTAAGTCCGGTTTGTCATCCGGTGAGCGTGGGAGGCATACAATGCTCTTGTCGAGAAAACCTTGCGCATTGCGTTCATCAATTCCGAAAAATGCAGTCATTGCTCCTCCATTTATGTTTTATGTTGTCTATTATGCATCACCGAGAATAATAGTTTAAGCCGTTGCTACCAGTCGAAAATTGGCTCAGATACCGAAATTCGACATGACACATGTCAAATCAAAACAATCCCAATGCCGGCAACTGTTCAAAAACCTGATGCTTGGGTCAACGATCTCCCGGCACATGGGTCAAATTGGATCGGCGCCAATAGACTGGGGTTGAATGGTCGCTAACGTGCCGATTGAGGTGCGGGGGCTGGAAAGTCCACACCCGCTTAGTCCGTCACCCACAACGAAGTACCGGATCATAAGCTCATTATTCTGGTATCAATGCCCGGGTTTAAGAACGACTTTGGTCCAGCCCTCCTTGCGCGCATCAAAGTTTTCATAAGCTTCGGCCGCCCGGTCGAGTGGCAGTTCGTGCGAGATGATGAAGGACGGTTTAGCTTTTCCCTCTGCGATCAGCTTACACAACTTGCGGTTGTATGCTTTTACATTGGCCTGGCCAGTCCCGATGTGCTGGCCCTTGATCCAAAACTGTCCAAAGTCGAACGCAATCTGACCTTGCTTGGCCAATTTATCTTTGGCATGAGGGTC
>Ga0097691_1000175_pt1 | contig 58526 bp, 53 predicted proteins | sample NGESurdeep072012_8_FD_72858 | JGI IMG/M metagenome (GOLD analysis project Ga0097691, IMG submission 72858) | Arctic peat soil microbial communities from Barrow, Alaska - NGEE Surface sample 210-1 deep-072012 | ecosystem: Environmental > Terrestrial > Soil > Wetlands > Peat ...
CAAACTAAGGCTATAAAAGACATGTCATCGTAAACAACACTAACTTTACTTTCCATATATGTTAATTCTTAAAATAATTCTCCCTTCTTTATATATACATATATAGGGAATAGTTCCGATCCACATAAGTAACTTAACATTCCAGACATTGGAATATCTAGATAGTAATATGTGTCTGTGACCACCAGATATGTAGAGATGATTATTTATAAACTTGCTATTAGTACTGTTATATACTATAATATGTACTAGTTTTAAGGAGTAGTTTATGGTGGTTAGAGAAAGCTTACCCGTGGGTCCAGGCGAACTCACTCAGACAGAAATTGGCGAGTATGTAAGAAGCAAGGAGATTGAATGTCTTGCTTCTCTACGATCCTCTGAGAGATTTCGCGCAGCTACAACTAGTCAATTTCTCGACGAGGAAGAGCCAATCCTACCCTCTATAGCCAAGAGACCGGTATCTCTAAAGCTGGCTAGCGGGTTGTACTCCGTCACAAGAGTAGTCACTGACCAGGGAATGGAGAGATCCTTTTGTATCGATCTAACTGATACTAACGGTCATCATAAAATCTACCAATTGGGTCAATCTCGAACAGATAAGTGGGATCGAGACAATGATCCATTTGATCCAGCTAACCCAGATGCTTTTGTAGCCTCTTTCGGTAATGAAGAGTCAGGAGAGGAAGAAGCTCCACTGTTTACCTATGGTGTTTATGTAACAGAGTTTGAGACTGGTGAAGATTCATCGGTACCAACAACTCTATCTAATAATCAAGAGGCTATTGATAGATTCAACTCTTTCTTTGAAGTTTTCACCGCAGAGCTCGCCACATAACCAGAGAATGAAGAAGACTACAAGTCGCTAGTGATTAACCTTTTTGTTTCTCTGGCCTTCTTTGGTATCTTTAGGTAGTTTTTTACTGACCTGTTTTAAGACATTAAAAAAGTTGTCTTTATTTATATCTTTGGTGGTGGCTTTCTTTTGTTTATCCATACTAGTTAGTATACGTTAGAATGCGGTAAAAGTTTCTGCCTACAGTAAAGGTATATATGCCTTAGGTAAGGCAGTTATACCTTAACGCCATAATATGTTATTCGCTTCCATATAATTAATAAATTCTTGTTTGTGTTAAAAGACTTATGGGGTAGTTTTATTTCCGGTTTTTTAACAAACTTGGTTACCCTTCTCCCATGTTAGTAGCGTGAGACCATTGATAACCTTCGTCGCCTACGCAGTGAAACAACATACGGTGCGCTTTCTGCGCTCAGCCTAGCACTTCTTTCTATTGGGCTTGTATGGTACAGCGCATACTGCCCTATAAATGAGCCATATACCACTCCCATTGCGGCAAATGTTTGATCCTCGATACTGGGCGGGTGGGTAACTATACTTGCGGCTAAGGCAGCAACCCACCCAAGTCCAGCGGCATACCTAGCATATCTTAATATGCTTTGCGCACTCCAAGTTAGTGTGTCTCAAGTGCTTACTCCATTATTTAGTATGTCCATACGATGCTGGGTTTCGTGCCTAAGGGTTCTATTGGCTACACTAGCCTTAGATCTATCACCATACCCATTTCGATTAACAGTAACTCTGTCTTCTTTTATATTATAGTGGCCAAAAGCTGCAAAGATTCTTAAGGGTGAGATATGTTTAAAAACGATTTCTGTGTCTGTGATCTCTTCACCGGACAACCCACTATCCTGAAGATCATTTATGTATTTGTCATAATCAAAATCTATGAATTTATAATCTTTACCCAATCTAATATCGAAAGAAACGGTTGGAAGATCTCCAGTATGGTCTTCAGTTCGAGGTATGCTTTGCTCGGGACTAATCAAGCTAGCTGTCATAAAAACAAACAATACCACTTTTATTAGTACGTGTAAAGTCTATCCGTAACTTAGGATAAAGAGTGTAGACATAAGCACTAGAACGCTTAGGTATATACTTAACCCTATGACATCAAACCCAAAACCCACACGTAAAGACAAGGCTTGGCAACAAAAGATAGAAAAGAAAATTAAAGCCGAGAAGGTGGTGCTAGATAATCCTAAGGGTAAAGAACGATTCGAAAAAACTATCAAGAACGCTTTTAAGAAACTGCCTAAGTAACTCCATATATCTATACAGTAATAGGGTAAATAATAGTACAAATAACCGAGAGAAAAAGCTACCTTGATCTGATTCAATACGTTGTCGCTCAGAATTCGTAACAAATTCTGTGAATTTATCTGATGTATCTGTTGCTAACTCCGACATTTTGAAATATTAACACTCCAGGACACAAAGTACAATATTCGGCAAAATTATACTAAAGCTTGTGCCGTGATTGCTAATTTTTAATTATCGAGTCGATGATGCCGTACTTTACTGCTTCCGGTGCAGTTAGCCACTTATCTCGTTCAAGATCTTCGTGGATGCGTTCTGGTGTTTGACCAGTATTCTTGGCCATGATTGATTCTAGTAGCTTTTTGATCCTTAGTGATTCTTTGAGGTCGATTTCTTGATCAGTTACCTTGCCTCTAGTGCCACTAGATGGTTGGTGGATCATTATAGTTGAGTTTTGTAGCGCGTGCCGCTTGCCTTTGGCGCCTGAGCTTAAAAGAAAGGCCGCTGCTGAAGCCTGAACACCGATACCAACTGTCATGATGTCGTTGGAAAGGTACTGCATGGTGTCGTAGATAGCTAGGGCGTCGTAAACGCTGCCGCCTGGGCTGTTTATATAGAATTTAATATCTTTCTTTGGGTCTTCTGCCTGTAGGAAAAGTAGCTGAGCTACAACGATATTTGCTGAAGCTTCATTTACGTCCTGGCCTAAGAAGATAATACGATCTTTTAGTAGTCGTGAATATATGTCGTAAGCTCGTTCAAAGCGGCCTTCTGATTCAACTACTGTAGGTATTAATACCTGAGATTTTGGATTTGTCATAGTTATTTAGCTCCTTATTTAAATCAAAAAGTAATTTAAGTACTAATAACTATAATAGAAAATTAGCACTCTATAGTCAAGAGTGCTAATTATTACTTAGAAGACTTCTTGATTTGTGTCTTTAGAAAGTCTAAAACTTTCTCAGTTAGAAGGCGCATTAGGATCTCACGGCGATTGTTCGGATCCTTTAGTTCTTCACGCATTTGTGGGTCGGTATACTGGTCGCCTAATTGGGCAATTCGAGTATCCAGTTCACTAGCGCTAATTTCGATCTTTTCTTTAGTGGCGATTTCGCCAATTGCCAGGCCGCCTTTTATTCGTAGAACGGCTATAGGGTCTAATTGCTTTCTATAACCTTCTTCATCAAGATCGAGTGTTTCCAAAAATTCTGACCAGCTCTGTCCACGGTAAAGAGCATTTTGTTTAGCTTCAGCTTCCAGCTTTGTGATCTCAGACTGCTTAAGGCTATCTGGAATTTCTACTTCAGTTTTTTCAGCTATGGTATTTAGGATTTGATCCTCAAATCGTCTTTGTGACTGACGGTCGTTTTCTTCTTTTAGCTGCCTTTTAAGTTCAGTCTTAAATTCATCAATCTTCTTGAATGGTCCCATGCTTGCGGCAAATACGTCATCAAGTTTTGGTAGTTCAACTTCTGTTACCATCTTAACGTCGACTTTAAAGCTTAATTTGCGTCCCTTAAAACTTACTTCGTGGTAGTCCTTAGGGAATGTAATATCAAAAGTCTTCGATGCGCCCGCTTTTAGACCTACCAATTGTTCTTCAAACCCCGGAATGAAGCTGTTGCTACCTAGGATAATCTTATAATCCAGGCCACTTGCTTGGCTTAGCTTCTGCTTGGTTTTAAAGTCCTTGCCTTCAAAGTCAATCTCAACCTGGTCTTCTAGCTTAGCTGCTCGATCGACTTCCTTGAACTTGGCTGTTCGTAGCCTTAGTTCTTGAAGTGTTCGATCACTCTGCTCTTTAGTTACCGGCATTGGCTCTAGCTTTAGCTTTAAGTTCTTGTAGTCAGGCAGGTCAACTTTAGTTATTACGTCTACTAGAACGCTAAACTGTAGAGTGGTAAAAGGAACAAACTTAGTTATTTCGATTTTCGGTTCATTGACTACTTTTAGGTTCTGTTCGTCAACAGACTGCAGATAAAGTTCGTTTATAGCTTTATTTAAAAAGTCATTCTGCAACTTTTCTTGGTCGACAAACTTTTCGACCATCTCATCAGGGGCTTTACCTGGACGAAAACCGGGGATTTTAACACCTTTACGATTAGCGCTAACAGCGTGTTTTTTATATAGCTCTAACTCATCTGCATCAGCAACAATGGTGTAGCTTGAAGTAATTGGAGTCGACTTTAAATCATCTATTTTCATGACTAGCTACTTTAGCAGAAAATTTACTTCTTGGCTAACAGATTTAGATAAACAAGCTAACCGAAACGAGCATTATTATGAACCAGGTTACTTCTACGGCGCCACCAATCGGTTTTTCAAACCACTGTATTTTACTAGCGAATTTGGTATATAGACTCGGCTTCCATTTCTTATTTTTAAGATTGGCATAAAATTTATTGAAACTAACAAGATCTGGGGCTGCGGCGACGAAGGCACAGACCGCGGCCAGAATATAATTGAGGGGGTGGTTGTATAGCAGCAACATAACTAAAATAAAACAAAGAACTGCATCAATCGCTACCATCGAGATGAATGGCTTTGACTTAATCCAGGCATCATTATCCCCATCGACACTGAAGTGTGGAATTGAATCCAAAACAAAATGGGATATCAGGGCTAGAAAGATTGCAAGTACCGGGTTGGATACGCTAAAACCGATTAAGGCTCCGGTCAATGCATGATTAATTGCTATCAATTTATATATTCCAAAATATTATTATTTAGTTTTTTAAATATTGGCCAACGGCATTTAGTTCGATCAATTCCTCGTAACCATCATCAAGGTTTTTTATGGATAGCTTCTGACTATCTATTTCGTTTTGGCCGATAACGCTAATATGCTTAATGCCTCTTGATTCAGCCCATCTAATTTTATTGCCTATTTTGCGGCTACTAAAATCTACGGCTACATTCAGGCCCTGACTTCTTAAAGCGTTAACTAGGCTTTGACTGTTGCCGAATTCATCGTCAAGTAGAAGAACGGCTAGGTCGGTCTCGGCCTTAATGTCTGGTAATAGTTCGTGGACCTGTAAGAAATTTAACAGGGTTGCATCTCCTAGGCCAAAACCAATAGTTGGGACGGGTTCGACGCCAAATAACTCAACCAGCCCATCATATCTACCGCCGCCCATCATCGCTCGGTTGTTTTCTGGGTGGGTGTCAAAGACTTCAAAAACTATATCGTTATAGTAATCGAAGCCGCGCATGATGTTCGGGTCAAAGACGACTTTGCCAATTTCTGGGTTGCTAGCAAGGTGAGCGATAAGCGTCTTTAGCTCGCTGATGCCCTCAGCGTCTTTCAACTCTTCAGGGACATTAGATATATCGCTAATTTCCAAGAATGAGGCCAGCTTATCTACTAGCTCTTGATTACCGATAAGCTCCATTGCCTGTTCATTAAATGCCTGTTCATCAATCTTGTTTTTACGGTCGATTAGCTTAAACAGGGCTAGAGCTTTGACGTCTTCTAGTGATAAGTAAGTCTTAGCTAAATACTCCATTAGTTTTCGGCTATTTAAACGTACTTCAAACATATCGTTAGTAGCGCCGAAGCTTTTAAGGACTGAAGACGCAAGACTAATAATTTCTTCTTCTGCAGCAATCGAGGCTTCGCCGAACAAATCGACATTTAGTTGCCAATGTTCGCGGTATCTGCCTCTTTGAGGTCGTTCGTAGCGCCACAAGTTAGGGATACTGTACCAACGCAGCGGAAAATTTAGCTGATTTCGCTTGGCGGCCACCATACGACTTACGCTAGGCGTCATTTCTGGCCTTATTACTACCTGTCGATCTCCTCGATCGGTGAATGTATATGTTTGGTCATTTACAAGCTCAGAACCAGACTTTGCAAGGTAGATGTCTAGAGGTTCAAGCATCGGTGCATCATATTCTTCATAGCCAAAAGCCTCTACGCTAGATCTTAGCTTAGAAAACATATATTTTTGAATACGTTTGTCTTCTGGGTAGAAGTCCCGGGCACCTTTATAAGGCTGTGTTGGTAATGGCATTATAGATAATATTCTACTAGTAGGACGGCTTAATTGTAAATTAATCGTCAGCTATATAAGTTCTTTAAGGTCGGCAAGCACCTTCTGGCCGTGCCCCAGTGGCGTCACTGTGCCATAAATCTTGACGATCATCCCTTTGGGGTTAATGATGAATGTTTTCCTAAGTATTCCTTTGCGGCCATACATTTTTTTGCCCCAAGCACTGTATGCCTTAATTACTTCTCCTTCAGGATCAGACAATAGAGGAAAGTTTAATCGATGCTTAGTGGCAAACTTTTGGTGTGATGCCTCGCTGTCTTTTGATATCCCAACTACTTCAGCGCCTGTAGTCTCAGAGATGTCATCCCTAAAGTCTCTGAAACTGCAGGCCTCAACAGTGCATCCAGGAGTATCATCACGGGGATAAAAATATAGCACCAGCCATTTTCCGGCGTAATCCTTAAGTTGCCTGAGCTTAAGCTCTTGGTCCTTAAGTTTAAAGTCCGGTGCATTAATAGGAAGATCGTCTTTATTCATTACAATCTTATTATATGCTAGTTGAAACTAGTACTAGAATTTGTTCTAAACTTAGGAATCTGAACCGTCGTCAAGGTGGATCATATCATCACGTCGAGCAGCAGCTCGTAGCTCGTCAGGGCCAGTATATGCTATATAACCTGGAGATGAACCACGTTCCCTATCTGTAAGACCAAGAAACCCTGGTAAATCTATGTGTGATGGTCTGACGTGGTGAGACCTACTTCTTTCGAGAATTTCAGAAATTGTAGGTATGTCAGAATCTAAGCCTCTTCGTTCACCATACCTATCAAAAAGTGACCTAGTGTCAATTTGTGGTTCCTCGCCTATGGGCAATAGTTCATAGCGAACTCGCTTTGCCCCAATCTCTGGAGACGCTGGTCGATCAATTGTAGATCTACGGCCATCACCTTCGAGATGAAAATAAGTTAGCCCAGAACCAGAGCCAGCATCGAAGTTATTGATTCGTTGCTCAGGGAAGCGTTGTTCATCAAGGCCTGAATAAAGAGTGTTTAAATCACCTGGAAGCATGCTATCTCCCACGATGTGGTCTTTTATAACGCCGCTGCGTGGCTTGAATCTTCCTTCTGCAAAAAGGTCAGCAATTCGTTGAGCCATCAGGTTGCCGACGTAGGGGTATCTGCTAAGTGGACGTTCTAAGCTTCCTCTTACCGCTTTATCACCAAGATCGATTTTCGCTGCTTGTCTAACAACTGCAGCTTCATGATGGTCTCTTAGAATAAATGAGAAGCTGCTGTCTGAGTCAGTATCGCCACTGGCAAGCTGCCGCAGTAACCTTGCTTGTACGGTTAAAGCTTCCTCGCCAGCAGACCCTGTTACACCCTCGTCAAATATATAGTTACGAGTAACTCCACTAATCCCTAGCATGTTTTGGGCGTGGGCATTTAGTTGGGCGGCGAGTTGTATCGCCTCTTCTGTTCCAGTTAATTCAATTCCACCCCACATCTGTTCTTTGAACATTATATGAGCAGCTTCATTTTCAACAATTTTCATAACACTTATATTACACTAATAGTAAAGAAAAGTCAAAGCTATATAGATGCTAAGCAAGTTCTAGATTATTTAGGACTATCCTCTTCAGTATTGCCTGGTGCCTTGTTAATCTTTGCCCAAGCGACAACGCCGTAAAGATAGTCAATTGTTTTGGTCCCTACTTCATCTCCTAGCAGTCTATGGACGGCCGATTTTCCCTCAGCGGTGATAGCTGCCTGGAGCTGTAGAAGTAGTACTTCTAAACTATCTACGCTAAGTCCAGATAATTTCCGCCTAAAGCCATCAATATCTCCAAGTATTTGGTCGACCCTGGGTCTGTTGTCAAAAACTAACGGGTTATCCTCAAAGTCAAAATGTCTGAATTCTGTATATTGGTTAAAGTGGTCTTTAAACGTTTTGTAGGTATATAGTCTTGTTACTAAAGCCCAGGCCCTGCCTGCTGTTTGATTACTTAGCTCGCTGTTTTCTGCAGCTGCCGCCAGAAAATCGTTACGATCGAGTAGGATACCATCGTAGCGCTCAGCACCATCGCTTATAAGATCAACACCCTCTTCAGCTGACGGGTCTGATACATTGAAGCCCAAAGATCCAAGCAGCCTAATAGCCTCTTCCCACTGTTCTGGGCTTTTTTTACCCCAAGCTAAGAAATATCGAGACTCTTCTTCCATATTAGCTACCTAGCCCTCTAGTATTTAAGACCCCAAATATCTGTAGGACTAATTATATAATTAAAGCGCAAATCTCTAAAACGTAGCTAAGTGTTAGCTCATTACATTATTGCTAATAACTATATGTTGTTGCATAATTCCTGTATTGAAGGAGCACGTATGTGTAATATACAAGTATCTGACTCTAAACCGGAAGCAGTCCCATCAAAAGCATTGAAAGATAAGCTGAACGCATTTTGCGTAGAACATGAACGCTATGCAGCTGGACTGGCGTTGGCGAAAGTACCTGATGAGGCGATTGAGACTCTTAGAGTTAAATTCGGTCGAGGTCATTTGCTCGGAACATCTGTATATTATGATAATCGAAGGCATACAGTAAACGTTAAGACAAACACCAACGGCGACAAAGGTGTGGCCGACTACAATACTACTTGGGATTTTGACCCATCTGATCGCTCATCAGTAATAAACTACGGGCTGGCAGCTACCGCACATAGAATCGGCGAATATTACCGGCCGACACAAGACGTCATCGACCTTAAAAGAAGTAATATTGGGGCAGGAGCTGACTTCTTGCTTGGCGCATCTATGTATGCCGGCGCTTTAGTCGGGTCGGGCGTATTCGAAGCGGCTGGCTGGCCGACAACAATCGGCACGGCAGTAGGTGGTTTTGTTGCCTTAGGAGTTACAGCTACTGGAGTGTTTGCGCATAATGTCTATCGTGAAGATGGCTTATCGATGGAAGAAGTATATGAGATAAATGAAAGAATGGATATGCGCGCAGAAGAGTTCACTAGTAGACAGGATGTTCAAGATGCCTTCAGGGGCCTAGTTAAGCTAGAAGTTATAGTATAAAAAAGACACCTATTAGTAGTGTCTTTTAATTTGTTTTGGTGCGCGAGAGAGGACTTGAACCTCCACGCCTTGCGGCACATGCTCCTAAGGCATGCGTGTCTACCATTCCACCACTCGCGCTTAAAAACTGTAGTTTAAGTATATATGATAATAAAAGATTGGCTTAAATAAAAATGATTATTTATCGATCGCTTCTTTATAGGCGCTATACCATACTGCAGTAACTGCATTTATAAGGGTTGGGGCTAGTTGCTTTTTCACTTTATTGCTTAGTTTTACAGTCCAGCCGGTCTTATAAAAATCGTCATAGAGATTTAGTTTGGCTACATTTTGCGCCAGGCTTCTATACCAGTCGGCGATACTTTCGTGGGTAAGGTCCTTAATTAGGGCATCAGGCGACTCAATATCCTTAAACGACAACGGAGCTATAAGTGTAGCTACACCGAACTCAAATGAAGCATGGGTTGAAAATAGCCCTTTAGGCCCCCACATCTTCCAGTTATTTAAAATTGCATGAGTTTTTGTTTCGCCGCTCATAAGCAGTCTTTTTTTCATCGTCGATCTAGTGTCCATACTTTCACCATTTCTAAGTTCACTCAGCTTTTCCTCGTATGGATAGTGGTGAGCTGGCGTTAGGCCGTCAACCATAGCGTGAGCTAGCCAAGCGGCTTCAAACGACGCCCTGACCTGATTAGCTGCTCGTATGGCCTTAACTAGGGCATGATAGTGATCTGAAATAGTGTCGATAAGCTGAGTATCGTCGATATCAAAAGGTTGGATAAAGTGCCATGGCTCATTCTTTGAAGGACTCTTTCGTTTAATACCATCTGGACCATTGCTGCCCTCAAAATGGAGAATATCACTAATTTCCGGGAACTTTACGTCGGGGATTAGTTTTTCAAGATGTCGGCGTGCTACCCGGTCTATCTTTTGATGGGCACCAATGATGTTGCCGGAGATTCGAGTAAACGTTGTACCTGCGTACATAAAATAAAACCTTAAGAGTTATATATGATTCTTCTACTACGGACTGTTAATTAAGATTTGTTAGTTTTTGTAATTTACTGACTCTATTAGCCAACTGCTCATATTGTACCAAATTTAGTCCATTTGATACAAAATATTTTGCAGCATTTCGGGCCTCAATAATTAAGTTAGTATCTGTTAGTCTGGCAATTCTTAGATCAAGAACACCGTGCTGAGAATGCCCGTAAATTGCCCCTGGTCCACGTAGTTTTAGGTCTAGTTCTGCCAATTCGAACCCATCGTTACTCGTTTCTAAAGCCTTAAGTCTTGGGCCGACAGTTACATTGTCGTCGTGAACCAAATAGCAGATGCCAGGCTTGTCTCCCCTGCCAACTCTTCCTCTAAGTTGATGAAGCTGCGCTAGACCGAAGTTATCTGAAGACAGAATGACCATAGTTGTAGCGGCCGGTATGTCGATACCGACTTCAATCACTGTTGTGGCGACCAAGATATCTATCTTATGGTCTATAAAGTCTTGCATAGAGGCATTTTTATCCAAACTACTCAGCTTGCCATGAACTAGGCCAACCTTATATTTTGGATATCGCTTCTTTACTAATTCAAACGTTTTTGCTGCTGTGTGCTTATTGGTTGTACTAGTTTGCTCAATCGCTGGGCAAACAATAAAAACCTGCTGTTTGTTCTCAACACGTTTAGTTATTTCATCAGTAAGACGGTCGTATTGAGACTCGCTAATTACCTTAGTTTCTATTGGTTTTCTGCCAATAGGTTTTTGTTTAAGTCTTGAAATATCTAATTCACCAAACAGAGTCAGCGCTAAACTTCTTGGTATTGGTGTGGCGCTGAGACTGAGTACATGAGGCATTGATTTGGCCTTTAGGTTAAGTGCCTGTCTTTGATTGACGCCAAAACGGTGTTGTTCATCAATTACCGCAAGTGACAGATTATCCATATCTAGGTGTTCTTGTATTAGGGCGTGAGTCCCGATTATGAATTTGGCTTTGCCTGAGGCAATTGACTGCGCAGCTAGTTTTTTCTGCTTAGCTCCAAGGCTACCGATTAGCAGACAGACAGATTTATCTAGGCCTAGCGGCTTAAGCATTTGATGAATAGTTGTGGCATGTTGAAGTGCGAGCAGTTCAGTTGGTGCCATTAAGGCAACTTGTCTGCCCTGGTTAATGACCATCAGACCACCCATAACAGCGACTACCGTTTTTCCAGACCCAACGTCACCTTCGACTAAACGATTCATTGGGTGTTCACTGTCCATGTCTAGATATATTTGCCAAATTGCTCTGCGTTGATCATCAGTTAATTTAAATTTCAATTTGTCTACGAACTGCTTGGCTAATTGTTGATCAAACTGAATATTCTGAGATTTGTCGGTCTTTAACTCAAGCTTATTTAATTGGCTGGCTAGAACCAGACTAAAGACCTCTTCGAAGCCGAGTCTACGTTTAGCCGCCTCAAGTTCATCGGCATCTTTAGGGAAGTGAATAAGTAGTAACGCCTTGGCTAGCGGAATTAGGTCGTATTGTTTAACAATTTCAACTGGCAGACTTTCTTGATAGTCTTCTATTTGCGGCAGCACCTGGTTAAGGGTTTTTCTGATTTCGTTTGAGGTTAGTCCTTTAGTTTCGGGGTATTTAGGCACTATTCTGGCAGTGTTTAGTGGAAAATCTTTCTTGAGTTCGATTGATGGGTTATTAATACTGAACCTTTGGTACTTAAGCTCGTATACGCCTGATACAAAGTACTTAGTGCCAGATCTTAGACTTGTGGCCCGATAGGGTTGATTAAACCAGACCAAGCGAACGCTACCAGAATCATCTCTGGCAATAGCCTCAGTTAAGTGCATGCCTCGGCGTAAGTATTTACCGCCTATGTTTGTCAGCTCAACCTCAACTGTTGCGGGACCGGGCTTTAATTCGGCTATTTTAGTGATTATTGAATAATCGTCGTAACGCCTTGGGTAGTAATGAATCAGTTCATCTACAGAACTTATTTTTAGTCTATTAAATAAGACCGCCAGCTTGTCGCCCACCCCCTTAATATCTGTGATCGGACTAGATAAGTTCATAGTGGGCCTTATTAAAACTCTAAAAGGTTAACTAAGCTCAACCAAGGCTGAGTCCTTGAAGGCCTTGCCTCGCCGTAGTATAAGCCGACCTTGATTAAAATCTGTTTGCTCAAAGTTATCTCGTTCTACCAATTTGCCGTTTGCTGATATACCGCGTCCAGCGATTAACTTTCTGGCTTCACCCTTAGAACTAGCTAGCCCAGCTTCGACTAGAGCATCGAGAATAGAACCATCAGCGGTAGTTCTAAGTGAGGGAATCTCTTGTCTTAGGGCCTCAATAATGTTTTGTTCAGCCTGGTCAATTGAGTATTCCTGGGTTAAGTAGCCAGTTACCTGTTTGGCAAGCTCGGCATTTTGATCGCCATGTATCAGTTTAGTTACTTCTTCGGCTAGTCGCTTCTGCCCAGTTCTTGCTCCAGGGTTAGATGAGTGTTCACTTACCAGGCTATCGATTTCATCTTTAGTTAAAAGCGTATAGACCTTTAGGTAGTCTTCGAGGCCTTGATCATCGCAGTTAACCCAGAACTGATAAAACGCTGTCGGTGAAGTCTTGTTGGGATCAAGCCAGATAGCTCCGTCTTCTGTCTTACCAAACTTAACTCCCGTAGCCTTGTTTACGATCAGGGGCGATGACCAGACATTAACCTCGTCACCAGTAATACGTCTAATTAAATCAACTCCAGTTACTGAGTTGCCCCATTGATCTGCACCACACAGCTGAAGATCGACTCCCATATTTTGGTGCAGGTAGAGAAAGTCATAGCCTTGGATTAATGAGTAGCTGAACTCGGCATAGCTAATGCCGCTAGAGTTTTCGCCCAATCGACTCTGGATGAAGTCTCGACCAAGCATCTGTCGCGTCGGCACGTGTTTACCAATATCGCGTAAAAAGTCGAGATAATTCATATCCTTGAACCAGTCGTAGTTATCTACTAAGGTAAAATCCTGGCCGGAAAAGACTTGGTTGTACTGAGCGGCTATCGCTTTCTTATTATTATCTATTTGCTCTAAGCTCTGGAGTTGACGCTCTTCACTCTTGCCATCGGGATCGCCAATCATACCAGTTGCCCCACCTACGAGAAGGTAGGCTTTATGTCCGTGGGAGATAAACTGTCTTACCATCATTGCTGAAGCTAGGTTGCCGATTGTCATCGAGTCTGAGCTAGGATCTACACCAAAATAAAATGAAACTACACCATTATCTACAGCCGTAATGTCTTTATAGCTGGTTTGATTAATAAAACCACGCCACGTAAGTTCTTCAGATAATGTCATACATAAGATTATACAAACTTATTTGCAATGAGCTAGGATGAACTCTGAAATCAGCCTGAGATTATTTAATAATTAACTAAATATTTTAACTACTATGCCGCTAAAGTTTGTTATAATGAAGCCTATCTCGTCTATATAAATTACAGAGGGCCCGAATAAGAGTTTTCAACAATGAGCCAAAATACTGGTAGAAACCGACGTAGCCGAAATTCCTACACGACAAAAAGTGGTAAGGCTATTAATCTAAATAGGTCACTAGGTGATCGAAAGAAGACTAAGAAGGCAGAACAAGCTGCTGAAAAAGCTCTATATTTGAGCACCTTGCCAAAAGGTCGGCTAAATAGACTTCTTTACCGTATGCATCCAAAAAGGATGTATCACTATTGGTTTAGTCGACAGGGCGCTATTATGGGGCTTAAAGTCGTCGGCGTTCTTATACTTCTTGGATTTGTCCTAACTATCGGTATGTTTGCCTACTTTAGAAAAGATTTACCACAGATTAAAGATATTTCCGGGGATAACTTAGGTGGTAGTGTTTCCTACTATGACAGTAGCGGTACAGTTCTATTATTCCAAGACTACAATGGTATTAAGCGAGTACCGGTACAGAGCAATCAGATTAGTCCTTATATGAAGGATGCTACGATCGCTATTGAAGACAAGAACTTCTATAAAGAAGGCGCTTTTGATGTCAGGGCGATTGCACGAGCCGCAAGTCACGACGTGCTTGGCGGTGGTGGATCTCTACAAGGAGGCTCTACTATCACGCAGCAGCTAGTTAAGTTAAATGAAAATTGGACTGATGACCGTACGATTACCCGTAAGGTTAAAGAGCTTATTCTGGCGGTGGAAGTTGAGCGTGAATACTCAAAAGACCAAATCTTAACCGGTTATCTAAATATCGCACCGTACGGGGGTGTAGATTATGGGGTACAGAGTGCATCAGAGGATTACTTTAGAACATCTGCCCAAAATCTGACCCTAGCCCAGGCGTCGATGTTGGCGGCAATTCCGCAGGCGCCGAGTTATTATTCTCCTTACGGCTCAACCAAATTTAACCCAGCCGCTGGCGATACTTTTGATGCAGCAGCCTTAATAGATCGCCAAGACTACATACTCGATTTAATGGTTACCCAGGGCTATATAACTAAAGCCCAGGCTGATGCCGCTAAGAGTGTTGATGTGCTAGCTCAAGTACAGCCAGAAACTAATAAGTACACCAATATTAAGTACCCATACTTTGTCTTGGCTGCTAAGCAGCAACTCCAGACCCAGTTTGGATCTTCATTGGTCAGTCGGGGCGGGCTGAAGGTCGTAACTACTCTCAATACCCAGCTTCAGGACGACGCTAATCAGGATGTGGCTAAAAACGCACGAAATGTTGCTAATGCCGGTGGTGATGCCGAAGCGATGGCTGCCGAGGATGTCAAAACTGGTAAGATAGTCGCGCTGGTCGGTGGCGAGGACTTTAATAATCCAAACTTTGGTGAGATAAACTTTGGCGATACTAATATCTTGCCTGGATCAAGTGTTAAGCCTTTTGTCTACTCGACACTGGTTAACAATAATACTAATGTCGGTGCTGGCTCAGTTCTGTATGATGTTCAACAACCAATTATTGCCGGGGGGACGGATTACTATCCGTGTACTAATAAAGCTTTGCCACTAGCCAATTCCGGTGGTGGTAACTGTCTTTATGATTATGACTTTAGATATCCTGGCCCTGAGACTCTTAGATATGCTTTAGCCGGCTCTAGAAATGTGCCTGCTATTAAAGCAGTACTATCTGAGGATCCAACAGATACCACCGCCGGACACACAGCTTCAATTAATTTATTTACTAAAACCTACGATGCTTTAGCCAACGCCCCGGGTGGCATGAATTGTTATAACGCCGGTACTAATACTCTCAACCCATCGAAATCAGATATTAGCCAGTGTTATGCCTCGGCTGGAATTGGTGATGGCGTCTATACTCATATTGACCAGCAAGTAAACGCCGACTCGTCTTTGGCAAGGCTGGGACAATCGATTCCTACCACCTATATCTCACAAGTAACTGATGCAGCAAACAAGGTTCTTTACCAATGGACCCAGCCAAAGCCAACGCAGGCAATTAAGCCCGATGCAGCTTACATTATTGATAATATATTGAGTGATCCTAAAGCTAGTTACCTACCAACTTCATATAAGTTCCAAAACTATAAAGGCTGGGATATAGCTGTTAAGACTGGTACCCAGAACAATAACTATGATGGACTTATGACTGCCTGGTCAACGCAGTACGCAGTAGTTAGTTGGGTCGGCAACCACACCGGCAGTGTCTCACTAACTTCTGGCGCCATGGAATACATCACTGAACCATTGACCCGTACTTGGATTGAGCAAGCACTAGATTCGCTGCATACTACTCCAATAAACTGGGCAGCTCCAAAAGACCTAAAATTAGTTAATGCTTACGTACAGCGAACTCATGTTGGAGTTGGTTCTATTGAGCCAGGTCCAACTACCGAAATCTTCCCATCCTGGTACGTCGGGAAAAATAGCGGCACAACAACTCAGACCACCGACAAAGTTAGTGGCTACTTGGCAACAACCTGTACGCCGACACTTGCTCGTCAATCACTTGGTGGAGCTAGCGATGGCAGTTTCTCGGTAGATATATTCTACCCAAGTGCTGTTAGTAATATGGCGGCACTGGGTGGTGGACCTGCAGCGAGCAAGACAGTCGCAGGTCAATCAGACAATATCCATAATTGTACCAATACTTCGCCCACAGTTACGGTTACTGCTACAAACACAGGAAATGGTAATGCACAAACCGGTATCTGTAACACCTCCTGTACCATTGCTGTAGCGGCTACTGCAGGTACGCACCCACTCTCGGGCGGTACTTACACTACTTCCCCCGCAGGTACCATCGTCGTAAGGTTAAACGGCAATGTCATAAACACTGTAACCATCCCAAGTGACCAAGGACAGAACTTTAATGATTCATTTACTTATAACCCTACGTCTAGCGGTACTGGCGTTATTAGCGCTACAGTTGTTGACAGTGTTCTATACGACGGTACTGGTAATGCGAATGTTACATATTCAGCAGCATTGTCTGGATTTGGCATAACGAAGGACTCAACTGGTCTTGATACCTTTACGTGGACAGGGGGGGTACCTGGATATACGGTTAGCTCACAAGGAGGAACTCCTTACTGTACTACCTCAAATAATAGCTGTACTGCAATGGGAGTGCCTCCGAACACAACGATTATTCTTGTAGATTCTACTGGTGTACAGACCAGATTTCAATCGCCGAGAAAAGTTAAGAAAAAAGCTAGAAACTTAACTCTTCTCTAAGTAGTCTATTAGTGCTTGGCGGATTTGCTTAACTGAGTTAAGTCCTGCTTCTTTAACTGTCTTGTCCTCTGGTCCGATCGCGCCCTTAAAGCCAAGCTTTTTGGCTTCAGCTAACCTTTTTGCAGCAAATGGTACTCGTCTAACTTCACCACTTAACCCAAGTTCTCCAAACACTACTAGATCAGATTTAAGTTTATGTCCGGTAGTTGCTGAGGCAATCGCCATACAAATTGCTAAATCGCTAGCCGGCTCTTTTAATTGGATGCCGCCGACGACATTTATATAAATGTCTTTGTCGCTGAGCTTTAGCTTAGTTCGTTTCTCCATCATCGCTACCAGTAGATTTAAGCGGTTTAAGTCAAAGCCGCTGGCAGTACGTTTAGGGTAGCCATAATTTGAAGTGTTAACTAGGGCCTGGATTTCAACAAGCAGTGGTCGATTACCTTCTATAGTGGCGTGAACTATCGAGCCGTCAGCTACCTGTCGTTCGCTTAGTAGTGTTTCTGAAGGGTTGTCTAAGGCCATTAGGCCCGTATCGGTCATCTCGAAGATGCCGGTGTCATTCATCGAGCCAAAACGGTTCTTGGTCGCTCTTAGTATCTTAAAGCCACCGTACTTATCTCCTTCAAGTTGGAGTACTACATCAACCAAGTGTTCAAGTATTTTAGGTCCAGCAATGTAACCTTCTTTAGTAACGTGCCCGACTAGGATAATCGCTGTATCGGTTTGTTTGGCCGCGCTAGAAATTAAGGCAGTTGAATTAGTGATTTGAGCTACACTTCCAGGTGCGGACGCGATGTCGGCAGTAGAGATAGTTTGAATCGAATCAATAATAATAAGATCAAAGGTCTTAGAGCTAATGGTGCTTAAAATATCGTCTGTTGAATTAGACGAGGCCAGCTCTAGGCTTTTTGATTTAATCCCGAGCCGTTTAGCTCTAAGAGCAATTTGTTCTAACGACTCTTCACCACTAACGTAAAGAGTTTTGTTAGTTTTAGCTACTTCTGCGGCAATCTGCATTAAAATAGTGCTTTTACCTATTCCCGGCTGACCAGCAATTAAGTTGATACTACTTTTTACGATGCCGCCACCAAGGACGTTATCTACGTCGGCTATATTAGTCTTGAGACGTTGCTGCTTATCGTTTATCGACTGATTGATAGGCTCATAGGCGAGGGCCCTAGAAGAAGAGGCCGTCTTAGAGCTAATAGAAGTCACCTTTTCCTCTAGAGTGTTCCATTCCTGACAGTGCGGACAACGACCGCTCCAAGAGCTTGTCTGTCCGCCACAGTTACTACAAACGTATACTACCGAATTACCTCTTGCCATATTTTCTAGTTTAGCACCTTATTTACTTAGAGTTTGGTTTGTTGAGCTTATTGCTTGAACTAGTTGTTGTTCTACAAGAACGATTGAGTTTCTCGAGTTAACGACGTTGTTGTACTGGTCTATCAGCGAGCGTGTTTCAACAACCAGATTATTATAGTCGTCAACTTTTGTGTTAAAGCCAGGTACGCTGGCGTTATACTCGGTGATTTGTCCATTATTTTTCTCGTTATTTAAGCTGACTTGAAGACTTTGGATGTCTGCGAGCTGGCTACTTATCTGTCGATTATTATTATCAATTTGAGAATTTAGGGTAGTAAGTGTCTGGTCATCGGCTTTGATTTGATTTTGTCTTGTACTGAAGGCGCTCTCGTAGGATAAGTAGTAATTAACAACTGTTGCCCGGTCAGTAAGATACCGAGAGTAGTAGGTCTCAAGAGCTGGCGGAAGACTGGCTACCTGGGTACCAAATAATGAGTGCATTTCATTAACCACTGCTCCAGGCTCACTCTGTTTGTATGAGGCTATTTGAGCCCTGATAACAGGGTCGGTTAGGCCGTTATTATAGTAATTTGTCAGCAGATTATCGACGTAGGCCTTATCTGAGCTAGATAACTGGTCGTAAGCTGCATGGAGCATTTCGTGGGCCGAGGTCACCTGTTCAATGCCATTTAGCTGAGCGTTATCTACCGATAGGATGTATATACCATCCTCAGCGGCGTGGTAACAGCCGAGTACGACGGTTTGCTCAGTACCATTTGGACAGTAGCTGGAAAAGCTAGTTTTCGGTGTCAGCTGCGGATGATTAACGTAGAACATCTTTCTACCGTAACTGGTCATAGTATCACTAGTGGCGATAGCCGCGATATTACTAGGAGCTGTGTAGTTTCGTAGTTTTAGATAATCGATTATGTTATTTTGCTCATGAAAACCAACTAGCACGCCGATACCTAAAATCAGCACGATGACTAGAATTATGGACAAACCAAATACTGAGTTCCCCCGGCTATTTAATCTAGTAGTCTGTTTCAAAGTCGGAATGACTAGCTGCCTTTCTAATCTAACTTGTTAGCTTGCTTCATCTTAAGTAGCTGCTGTACCAAGAAAGTTCTATTCTTTTGTAACAGTGTATACTAGCCAATCCTTGTTGGTCGAGACTGAAATGATAGCACCTTTGTCGTACTTATTCTTCAGCACTTCTTGAGCTAAGTGGTCTTCAATAGTATTTTGAATTAACCTTCGAAGTGGTCGAACTCCGTTTTTAACATCGTAACCATTTTCTAGTAGGTATTTCTTAGCCTTGTTGTCTAGCTGAATACCGATACTATGCTTAACTAGTCGTTTCCTAAGATCTTCAATCTGAAGATCTATAATCTTAAAGATATCTGCCTTAGTTAAAGCCCTGAAAACAACTATCTTATCTATTCTATTAATTAGCTCTGGTCGGAGCATTTTCTTAAGCTCGGCCGTCACCTTATCGGTATTTTCCTGGTGTAGGTTATCTAAACTAGCAACTTCTGCTTTGGCGGTTGCCCGGAAGCCAAGAGACGCTTCTTTTTGTAGTTTATCTGCGCCAATATTACTAGTCATGATGACTATCGTATTTGAGAAGTCAATTCTTCGACCTTTTGCGTCGGTAATATAGCCGTCTTCAAGCATTTGAAGAAGCATATTAAATACTTCTGGGTGAGCCTTTTCAATTTCATCAAACAAAACAAGTGAATATGGTTGGCGTCTAATCTTATCGGTTAACTGTCCGCCATCATCGTAGCCGACGTAGCCAGCAGGTGCGCCTACTAAACGAGACACATTGTGGTGTTCACCAAATTCGCTCATATCTATTTTTACTAGTGCTGATTCTGCGCCAAAAAACTCTCTGGCTAAGACTCGAGCAAGTTCGGTCTTACCAACGCCGGTTGGACCAAGGAATATAAACGAGCCGATAGGTCGGTTCTCGCTACCGATTCCTGATCGATTACGACGAATAGCCCTCGATACGACGTCTATTGCTTCAGTCTGGCCAATAAGTTGCTTGGACATTACCTTCTCTAAACTTAATAGATATTTGGCTTCACTCTTTAACACCTTTTTTACTGGGACGCCACTGATTCGTGACACGACTTCAGCAAGATCCTCAGAAGTAACTTCAAACTTCTTGGTCTTCTTGATTTGAGCCTGTAATTTATTGAGTTCTTCAGTAATTTGCGAAACCCGAGTTTTATATTCGGCTGCTCGTTCATATTCTTCACTGTCTACAGCTTCTTCGATCTTTACCTCAAGCAGTTTAAGTTCATTTTGTAGTTTGCGGATTTCAGGGCTGGTCTTAGAGTTCTTGACTCTAATATGGGCCGATGTTTCATCAATAAGATCGATTGCCTTATCTGGCATGTAGCGGTCGTTTATGTAGCGCTTTGCTAGCGTTACGGTGTCTTCAACGACCTCATCAGATATACTGACTCCATGAAAATCTTCGTAGTGTTTCTTTATACCTTTTAATACAGCGATTGTTTCTTGGTAAGTAGTCTCTGGTACTTGAATTGGCTGGAAACGACGTTCAAGAGCAGCGTCTTTCTCAATGTGCTTAGTGTATTCAGAGGTAGTCGTAGCGCCAATTATTTGCATCTTGCCCCGCGCTAGGGCTGGCTTTAAGATGTTGCTGGCGTCCATTGCGCCTTCAGCAGCTCCGGCACCAACAATAAGGTGTAGTTCGTCAATAAAGGCAATTGCCTTTGAGCTATTCTCAAGTTCAGTAATAACTTTTTTAAGTCTTTCTTCGAATTCACCACGGTATTTTGTACCAGCTACCATAGCTGCTAGATCGATCATAATTATTCGTTTGTCTATAAGACTGTCTGGCACATCTTCGTTAACTATTCTTTGGGCCAGTCCCTCAACGATGGCAGTCTTGCCAACGCCAGGTTCACCAATTAATACGGGGTTGTTCTTGTTACGTCTGTTGAGGATTGTTATTAGACGTTTGGTTTGAGCATCGCGTCCAACTAGTGGGTCTAACTTTTTAGCCTTAGCTTGGGCAGTAAGATCAATTCCGAAGAAATCTAAAGCTCCATTTTTAGAGTTTTTGCCACCTCGCTTCGTACCTCGCTCATTACCAATCATAGTTTCGGCGTACTGTTGTCTGTTTAGGAAACGAGCTACTTCACCGGTTAAATGTTCAACGTCGACGTTCATATCTTTAAGTAGAATTGTTGCCCGAGCGTTCTTCTGGCTTAGGATGCTATACAAGATATGTTCAGTGCCACAATACTCTTGGCTAAATTCTTGGGCGATGTCATAAGCTGTTCTAAGTGTTAGCTTAGCGGTTTCACTTAAGCCTTTGGCTCCGATTTGAACGACCAGTGACTTTGGAGTTAAGTTTAGGGCTAAACGGGCCCTATCTAGGGTTACGCCGGCATCACTTAGGATCTTTGATCCCATTGAACCATTCTGAGCGAGAACACCGAGTAGGAGATGTTCGGTGCCGATATAGGCACTGCCAAAGCCTCTGGCAATTAGATCAGCTTGGCGTAAACTTCGTTTTGCGTTTGTAGTTAGATGATTCAAGAACTCTTGAAAATCTGGGCTATTATCTGGCAACATATTTATCCTTCAAATATTTAGCTAGTTATATGTTTCCAAGGTAATGTTTTTGTCTGAATTATGGCTGTAGTTTACCTCAGGAAGCTATTTACATAATACTATAGCTAGCACTCTCACGTCAAGAGTGCTAATTACAGATAGGGAAAGCTGTTTATTCGCCGTGTTCTTCAATAGCTTCGAGCAAAGAATTCTCTAATTCACTCTTCTTTTTTAGCTTTGGTGGCTTTACTACTTCGCTAACTATTTCCGGAGCTTCAGTCACGACTTTCTCAGCTTCGATATCTAGTTCATAGCCAGTAAGCTTTGAGGCTAAGCGTACATTCTGACCACCCTTACCGATAGCAATACTGAGTTGGTCCTCCGGTACGATAACCTTAGCCTTCTTATTGGCTTCATCTAGCTGTACTTTAGAAACTTTAGTTGGGCTCAAGGAGTTAATGATATATTCATCAGTCTTTTCGCTCCAAACAATAATATCGATCTTCTCTTGTTCGCCAACCTCGCTGGTAACCGCGTTTACTCTAGTGCCGTGACCACCAACAAATGTACCAACTGGGTCAACGCCGGGGACATTACTAGCTACAGCAAGTTTAGTTCGAACCCCAGCTTCTCTAGAGATGTCTTTAATTTCAACAGCATTACTTTCCATTTCTGGAACTTCAGCTCTAAATAGCCATTCAATAAATTGGCTGTTACCACGACTGACAATTAGCTGCGGGCCTCGAAAACCTTTTTCAACGTCTTTTAGAAAGACCTTTAGTCTTTGACCTGGGTAATAGCGTTCACCTTGGATCTGTTCACTTCGAGGCATTATGCCTTGAGCTTTGCCTAGGTCGACACGGATAATGTTACCTTCAACACGAGATACATTGGCGTTTATAACAGTACCGATTTTATCTTCATATTCGGCTAGGATAATTTCTCTCTCAGCTTCACGTAGCCTTTGTAAGATAACTTGCTTAGCAGTCTGTGCTGCAACTCGGCCGAACGATTCAGCTTTCTCATGGACTTCCATTGATTCGCCGAGCTTTACTGATTTCTTCATGACCGAAGCTTCCTTCAGGCTGATTTCAAAAGCTGGATGTTCAACGGTTGCAACTATCTCTTTAGTTATATAGGCGTCAACATCACCAGTGTTTAAGTTCATTGAGATCCTAATCTCTTGTTCGCGGTCACCGTAGTCTCGCCTATAGGCAGCAGCTAGTGCTTGTTCAACTACTTCTGCGACTGTCTCCTCTGGTAGGTTTTTCTCTTCAGCAATTGCTCTAATGGCTGTTGCTAGTTGTTTCATGTCTAAATCCATAATGATTTTCCTTTCAATCTATGATTACTATTTAAGCTTTAATTTAGATGTCCTGTTATTAAAAAATCCGACCTGCATTGGTCGGAAACTATCCATTATTATATCACGACTAGGGAAGGATTAAAAGTATATACAGATATCCTTAAAACAATCCAAGGCTGACTAGCTACTGTCCATCATGCTAAAATGTTACGAATGTCGAATAAAGTTACTAGGTTATATAAGTCGTTTCAGCCAAGTAAATATAACTTGGATTTAAAACTAGCGCCTGAGACAGATAAGTTTTACGGCGTAGTTGAAATAGTAGGCAAAAAAGTTGGTCGGCCATCGAAGCGGCTTACGCTTCATCAAAGCAACTTAAAGATTCTCAGCGTAGAGGTTATTAGTCATGGCAAACAAGGAGCTAAGCCATTAAAGGTAGTTAGATTTAATAATCAACAGACGTTCAATGAACTAAGGATCCACTTTAATCAGCTGGTCTATCCCGGTGACTATAGCTTAAAAATTAGCTACCAGGCAGATATCACCCGGCCAATGAACGGCATCTATCCATGTTTTTTTGAAGATGACGGCGTGGAAAAAAAGATTATAGCCACTCAGTTTGAAAGTCATCACGCCAGAGAAGCATTTCCTTGTATTGATGAGCCAGAAGCTAAAGCCGTATTTAATCTGTCGCTCGATACTCCAAAATATAGCTGCATTATATCTAATACTGAAGTTGTTAAGCAGACTAAGCTAAAATCTAGAGTCAAAACTGTCTTTGCCCAGACACCAAAGATGAGTACCTACTTATTGGCCTTCGTCGCTGGTGAGATGGACTTTTTAGAGGCTAAAACCGAGGCTGGTACGGTCGTTAGGACCTATGCGACTAAAGATAACTTGAAGCACACTAAGTTTGCCCTTGATTGTGCACTCAAGACTTTAGATTTCTATAATGAGTACTTTGATATTCCCTACCCGCTTACTAAGTGTGATTTTGTTGCCCTACCTGATTTTGCTAGCGGTGCTATGGAAAACTGGGGCTGTATTACCTTCCGTGAACAAGCTTTGTTAGTTGATAAAGATAATACTTCTCTAAGCCTAAAGCAATTTGTTGCTAGCGTCGTCGCTCATGAACTGACCCATCAGTGGTTTGGTAACTTAGTGACCATGCGTTGGTGGACTGATCTATGGCTTAATGAAAGCTTCGCTAGTTGGATGAGCTATCTAGCGGTCGACCATATATTCCCCGATTGGAAAGTTTGGACCCAGTTTACAGTCGATGAACAAGGTATAGCGCTTAAGTTGGACGCTCTTGAACATAGCCACCCTATTGAAGTTGAGGTTCGACATCCTGATGAGATTAGAACTATTTTTGATGCAATTAGTTACGAAAAAGGTGCCTCTGTTATATCTATGCTCGAGAACTATCTTGGACCAACGCCGTTTAGAGACGGTATCAGACTTTATCTAAAAGCACATATGTACGGCAATACAGACACCGTTGATCTATGGGATGCTCTAGAAAAGGCCAGTAAGCGGCCGGTAAAAGAATTTATGTCTCGCTGGACGACGTTAACGGGCTACCCAATACTTAAAGTCGTTTATTCTGATGGGGCGGTATCGCTAACCCAAGAACGCTTTTACTTAAATCCTTCGGTTACTAAGGACGGCTCTATTTGGCCGATACCACTACTTAATGAACAAATATCTAAGGACTTTGATCGACTAGATGAGTCTGGACTAGTTATTGAAAGAGATAGCAAAATGCCTCTTAGCCTTTTCAATCAAGGTCGAAACGGTTTTTACCGAGTTATTTATGACCTACCAAGCCTTACTTCTATCGCTAAGAGTGACCTTAAGGGTGTGTCTGACGTCGACCGACTCGGCCTTCTAAGCGATTCATTTGAGGCGGCTAAAGCTGGCTACAGTGCGACTAGTGATAGTCTAGAGCTACTAAAGCACTATAGTCATGAATCTAGCGTTGTTGTTTGGGAAGTTATTGCTGGTGAGCTAGGTAGTATTCGTTTAGTTATGAACGATGACCACTTGCGGGACTTAATTAAACCGTATGTTCGTAAGTTTATTAGTGTCCAGCTCAAGAGGCTCACTTGGGATGAAAAAAAGGATGATAGTCACTTCGATAAGTTACTGAGGCCAATTATTTTAGGGCTCGCTGCTTCTGCTGATGAAGCGACGATAGTCTCAAACTGTAAAAAGCTATTCAGTCAGATTGAAGCTAATAAAAACCCTGTGCAGGCTGACCTTCGGAGTGTAGTTTACTCTACCGTCGCTCGCCAAGGTGGTAAGAAAGAATTTGATAAATTAGTCAAACTTCACAAGGCGACCAGCTCACCAGAAGAGAAACTAAACTTATGTGCTGCGCTGACAGGTTTTAAACAGGAGGACTTAATTAAGAAGTCGCTAGGCCTAATTAAGTCAGATCAAGTCAGAATTCAAGACGTCGCTTACTGGGTTAGCTATTCTTTCATGAATCATCACTCACGTGATCAGGCATGGGCCTGGCTCAAAGAAAACTGGGACTGGATGCAGCAGAATATGGGCACCGACCTAAGCTTTAGTAGAATGCCACTTTATGTTGGCCGCTGCTATAGCGACCTGTCTTTCTTAAAAGAATTTACTGATTTCTTTGATCAAAATCTAAGCCCAGCTTTTGATCGACCGCTTAATCAGGCTATTGAAACAATCAACTGGCAGTCTGCTTGGAAATCTAGAGACAAAGAAAATATCGTTCAATTCTTTTCTAAGTAGCTATTCATCGGTGCAAAACTTAGTCGATGAATAGTGCTCGGTCCCTTAAGCTTAATCGCCTGAAGGTGATTTTTAGTGCCGTAACCAACATTACTGGCAAAATCGTACTCTGGTAAGTAATCGTTTAGCATTTCCATATAGTTGTCTCTAGCTACTTTTGCAATAATACTTGCAGCACTAACCTGAGGAATAGTCTTATCGGCACCAATTACCGTTCTGGCAGCTGGGTTATCCGGTAAATAATTAGTGTTGCCGTCAATAATAATGTCTGTCGGTTGGCTAGACATTTGAGCTAGCCCACGCTTAATAGCTAGAGTCATTGAAAGTGTAAGACCTAGCTCGTCAATCTCATGTGGCCAGACCCACGCAAGAAGGGCTATATCGGCCATTAAAAAGATCTCGCCGTACAAAGACTGACGCTTCTTTTTACTAAGTAACTTTGAATCTTTAAGACCATTAATTGGCGTAGATAAGCTAACGAGCCCTATAACCATCGGACCAGCAAGGCAGCCTCTTCCAACTTCATCAATACCAATAGTCAAGCCATTCATTATTGAAATATTACCAGCAATAGTCTAATGTTTAAAATCTTAGACGTAGCTATGGGAACTAGGTCTGCGTGGCTAAAGGATGTGGGTACTGGACATCAATATCTAGCGTGTGTTCAATGCCCAAAGAAGACTTAACAAACGGGTTAACTTCAAAAATTGAACGGCCGCTACGGAGTATTAATACTCCTTTTTCGGTGACTTGACCTAAAGTTCCGGTTGCTTCATATTCGGGGCTAGTGACATTAGGATTTATTCTCCGCTGTATAGCATTCCAACCATCTGAGCTAGCACGGATAATAGCGTCACCACTCGGGTGATTAAGTGTCCGGCTTAGGAATATTATCTTGGCATTTATATATGCAGTTCGAAGTATTCTTTGCATGTTTAGCTTAGTCTTTTGGTCCAGTAGACTTTCTATCCGAAATAATGTTGGTTCGGGATCTTCGTCATAAGCGACAGTGTCGCCTGATAAAAATGACAAAGCGGTACCGTCTATTACGGTATCTATTGATTTATCAATTTCGCCAATCCTAAGTCTTGTTTGATAACTAGAATGAATATCGCCGAGGGTATCAACGAGTTGTTGTGAGCTTATTTGCGTTGCATCATCTACGGCCGGGACAATACCCACTATGTCTCCAGCATTTAGTACTTCTAGCTGGTCGATTACTTCAATTGTCATTTAAAATATATACTACAATATAATCGAGAAGATGTAAATAGCCGGGTTAGTAACTAGGCTTTAGGAGTTTCTTCTACGACAGCCTTTTTATCTGCTTCAACAGCAGCTTCTTCATTTGCGGTTTCAACAACCACTTCAGCTGGCTGTTCTTCAGGAGGTAGGTCGTTGACAGCGTTACGGTCAAAGTCTACACCACTTAGTCGGGCTGACTTGCCAGTTCGATCGCGCATATAGCTTAGATAATTTCGGCGAACCTTACTTCGTTTAACAACTTCTACTTTAACAACTAGCGGGCTATGAAGTAGGAAGCTTTTTTCAACTCCTATGCCACTAGCAATTCGTCTGACGGTAATTCGAGATAAATGGCTGTTCTTCATGTCGGTACGAATAACAAGACCCTGGAAGACCTGAACACGTTCTTTATTGCCTTCTTTAATCTTTTGATGCACTTTAACAGTGTCACCGCTGCGTACGTTTACGACGGCAGATTTTTTATAACTGTCTGAAATATTCTGTAATACACTTGCCATAATCTGATAGATTGTATCTTAAATCTTGACTTTCTGCAAGTGTCTAATTGAGTCTTTATTACTATTTAGGCAGCAGATTGCTCGAGGTCAGCGTTATTTCTTGCAGCAACAATGTCACGAAGCCCTCTAACGCCAAAGGTTTGTCTATACAGGTCTAGCCTTTTTTCTCTAAAAAACTCTCCTACCAGGAAGTCTCCGGTCACTTCGCGTATATAAGGGTTCGGGTTCTGTAAGCCTTCTATAATAACTGAGTATGAGAACTCTGGATAAACATCAATTAATGGAGCCAAGGCTTGCAGCGCCATTCTCCTAACGCCAGGTCGTAGATCTTGCTTGTACAGATCGACCATATCTAGTACTTCCTCAGACATACCATCATCTGCAAATCTGGTAGCCATTTCTTTAATACTAAATTCGGCCGGTACCTCAACCCCTTGTTCCTCAAAACCGAGGTAGAACTTAACAAACCTATCTTTGCCTTCAAGGGTTGAAATATCTTCGCCTAAAAATCCGATTGCCATAATTATTTTATAATATACAACTTAAGTTAAATTTTGTAAACGTTCATCATTCTTCTATATAGCCGCCGCTTTGGTGACCCCATAGTTTGGCGTAGATAGATTTTTTATCGTCGAGCAATTGTTTATGGGTGCCTGTTTGAACAATTATGCCGTCGTCCATGACTATAATTTCATCCATTTTTTGAATCGTGCTTAGCCTATGGGCTATAACTATTGAGGTTCGTTCTTTCATTAGCTCACTTAGAGCTTTTTGAATATAGTATTCACTTTGACTGTCTAGAGCACTAGTTGCTTCGTCTAATACAAGTATTGGTGCTCCTTTGAGTAAAGCTCTGGCAATAGCTACTCTCTGTCGTTGTCCACCGGATAGTTTTACGCCTCGTTCGCCGACCATTGTGTCATAGCCTTTTGGTAGGTCTTTAACGAATTCATCTACGTAAGCTAACTTAGCAGCTGCTAAAACTTCTTGCTCAGTGGCCTCTGGTCTAGCATAGGCAATGTTGTCTTTAATGCTTCGATGAAACAATAGCGGTTCTTGGGGTACATAAGCGATGCAGTCTCGCAAGTTGGATTGCTTTAGATTGCGTATATCGACGCCACTTATTTTGATTGAGCCCGATTCAACGTCCATGAACCGAAGCAGGAGTTTAGTCAATGTAGTCTTGCCACTTCCTGAATAACCAACTACGCCAATCTTTGAGCCGCCTTTGACGAGGTAGCTAAAGTTGCTGATCGCATGATTGCCTTTTTTCATTTCTGGATATACATAGCTAACTTTTTCAAAATTAATATCGCCAACAGTTTGTCTGGCTAACTTTTGTGGCTCATTTGGATCAACGACCTCCGGCTCAATCATCATTGTGGCCACCGGTTGATAGGCCATGCCCATCAGAGCGTCATAGTTCTTGATTGTTTCAGCTATGTCTAGTGTGGTGTTGATCAAACGTATAACGTAAAGCTGAACAAGTGTAATAATGGCAATCGATATAGCGCCATTTTTATATAGATTCGCTGAAACTATCAGCAAAATAGCCATCGAAACTGCTAATAGCCCATTTCGACCAGCATTTGTTGGCGTAAATAAATCCCAAGATTTAAGCTGCGCGCTCTTCCAGTTTCCAAGTGACTTTGCCAATCTCTTAGCTTCATAGGCCTCATTATCAAAGCTCTTTACAACCGTTGCGTGCGATAATGCATCGCCTAAGACGGAAGAGACTTCACTATTTGCTTCACTTACGCCCCTTCTATATCTGAGACGGTAGGTGCTTGTAATGAAAGTAAAGCTAAACACAGTGAGCATACAGCCACCCGTTATTAGGGCAAGCTCGGGTGATTTAAATGCCAAAACAGCCATGCCTGCGATTACGATTACCGCTGCCCTTGGCGCGTCGAAAAGCATTGTTCGATTATAGTCTAGGAAAGCAATTCTTAAACTCGATGCTTGATTACCTAGAGCCCCAATAAAATTATTACTGTAAAATTCAAAGTCCTTAGATAAATAATTATGAAATACTACGTTTTGAATGTACTTACCACCATTGGTTCCGTTACGATTAAAGCCCCATGTAGCAAAGGCTAGGATTATATTGGCGACAATAGCTATGATAAGTATATAGAGGGCATATTTTGGAACAGCTGAGAAATTACGCTCTATGATTGCCTGTACAGCGTAGGCAATCTCAATCGGTATTACTATATTAGTCAGGAAAAACGAAGGAGAATGAAGCAGTGCTAGAAAAAAATGGGTTAGACCAGGCTTAAACATTGCATCCCAAAACAACCGGTGAGTATAGTTAGTGACCTCTTTGTCTCGTTTCTTTTCATTATTGGACATAGCGCTTAGTATAATCATATTTATTTATGAAATATAGGTTAAGTAGTACTTACGTAGTTATAGGCTTGATTATTAATATAAGATAGAATGGTTGTTATGCCAGATTTCTCTAAACTAGCGCTTGCAAAGCATCTTCAGCTCAAAGGCAAGATATCTATAAAACTAAAAGATGATTTATCGACTCGCGAAAAATTAAGTATTTACTACACACCAGGGGTTGGTGCAGTCAGTTCGTTTGTCGCAGAAAACCCAGACAAGGCACGTGACTATACTTGGCTTAATAATGTCGTGGCCGTAATTAGCGATGGCTCTGCTGTTCTCGGTCTTGGTGACATTGGCCCTTATGGCGCCCTGCCAGTCATGGAAGGCAAATCAATGTTGTTCAAGCATTTTGCTGGCATTGATGCAGTACCAATAGTTCTCGACGTCCACACAGAAGATGAAATAGTCGCTGCAGTCAAAGCAATTGCTCCAAGTTTTGGTGCAATTAACCTCGAAGATATAGCTGCCCCAATCTGTTTTAACGTTGAAGCGCGCTTAATTGATGAACTACCTATTCCGGTGTTTCACGATGATCAGCATGGAACCGCCATAGTCACTCTTGCTGGCCTTATAAACGCTACAAAAATTACTAATCGGCAACTTAACTCATCGAAAATCGTCTTAGTCGGTTCTGGAGCAGCCGGTACAGCAATCGCAAAGTTATTATCTGCCTATGCTCCTCAGGCTGAACTTGTACTCGTCGACAGTAAAGGCATTGTTGCAAGCTCGAGAACTGATCTAAATAGTTCAAAACTTGAACTACTAAAGTTTACCAATCCAAAAAACTTGAGTGGAAGCTTGAAGGATGCACTAGCTGGAGCAGACATATTTATTGGCGTGTCTAAGCCTGGGCTGTTGAATAAACAGCTGATCGCTTTAATGAAGAAAGACCCGATAGTTTTTGCTATGGCTAATCCGCTGCCAGAAATTATGCCAGAGGCCGCATATGAGGCTGGAGCAGCGGTTATTGCTACCGGTAGGAGCGACTTTCCCAATCAAGTAAATAATGCCTTGGCCTTTCCAGGAATATTTCGAGGCGCACTAGACAATAAAGTGCATAAGATTACTTTAGAACATAAGCTTGCAGTGGCTGAAGTAATCGCAGCTCTAGTGGAAAAGCCAACCAAAGATGAAATCATTCCATCAGTTTTGGATGAGAGGCTGGTGCCTGCTATCTCTAAAGTAATTGTCTAACCCAGTACTCGGTACATTTCCTCAATTGTCGTTTCACCGGAGATGACCTTAAGAGCTGCATCTTGAAGCATTGTTCTCATACCGCTGTCTATAGCAGCTTGTTCGATGTTTGCTGTAGACACTACGCTGTCAGGCTGTTCAAGGATGGTTCTAATTTTATCTGTCATTATAAACTGTTCGCGAATAGCTATCTGGCCTTTGAAACCGTACGGGTTATCACGTGAACTACCGGCCTTATATAGTTTTAGATTTTCCAGACTTGGTCGTTCAATGTTCTGCGGCAGAGTATCAATTATTTCTGCTAGTTTACGTTGTTCTGCGTCACTAGCTTGATACTCAACTTTTAATTGCTCATCTAGCTTACGTACTAGTCGCTGGGCCATAATTAATCTAATTGATGAGATATATAGCGGGTTTTGTTCGATAACGTCAGCTAGGCGGGTTATTGCGGCCGCCGCACTGCTGGCGTGGAAGGTACTAAGCACCAAGTGCCCAGTTAAGGCTGCTTGGAGAGCAGTTTTTGCAGTATCCATGTCTCTTATTTCGCCAACCATCACAATATCTGGATCTAGTCGTAGGACGGCTAGAAGCTTGTCTGCAAAACGTGAATCATGACCTGATCCGTTTTTGGTATGTACTGGAATCTGGGTAATGCCACTAAACTGATATTCAACCGGGTCTTCAACAGTAATTATTTTACGCTCACTGTTATTTAGTGAGTTAAGCATTGAGTAAAGGGTGGTGGTCTTACCTGAACCGGTTGGTCCGACAACCATAACAAGGCCGTTGGGTTGAGCAATAATATCGTCGACGTTCTTTCGTTCTTCTGGTGATAGCCCCAGTCTATCTAGTGTATAGAGTGCTTGATCCATGTTAAACAAACGCATCACCACATCCATTGAGTTGATCGTTTGCACGGTTTCTAGCCTGACGTTAACATCAACCTCATGGCCATCTGCCATAGTCACTTTATGAGCTATGTGACCCTGTTGTGCTTCATCTGATGAAGTCGATATATTGCCAGCACTGGCAATAGCTGAAATTAAAACTCGATATTTATCGTAATTTATTTTAGCGATTGGATGTAGTACACCATCAATACGGTATCTTATGTTGACGTCGTCTTTACGGGTCTCTATATGGATATCTGAGGCATTGAGTTTGTGGGCTTGCTCGACCAGGTAAGCCAGCATGTCATCAGCCTTAACCTGATTTAAAATACTTGAGACTTCGTTTATTAGTTCATCGCCAGTTTGATTAATCTTAATTTCCTGGTAGACAATCTCCGGTGGTGGGTCGTATAGCTTGATGTAGTCTCGGTAACCAGTGTCGGAAATAATTGAAAATTTAATCCTTTGATCTTGGAAATTCGACTGAATCGTGTGCAGAGTTTGCTGCGAGGTGGTGGTTGTAATTCCGAATTGAATATTGTTCTGATCGGCTTGAATAGGAATAACTCTTAGGCTTTTGAGCTGATCTACTGGTAAAATCTCTTTATATAGATCTTTGTTTTCTATTAAAGAAGTATCTACGTAGTCAAAGCCTAATACTCTAGCTCTACGCGCAGTTGCGAGTTCTTCATCAAATCTAGCGTCTTGACTCATTACCACATATTATAAATGCTTATGGATAAAACCTCTAATAAACTTAGCTCAATCGTTGTAATTGCTCACAACCTTCGGAGTGCTCATAATGTTGGGTCTCTTTTTAGAACCTGTGAAGGCCTGGCAGTAGATCGGTTAATTCTAAGTGGTTACACTCCCTACCCTCGGTTAGCAAAAGATAGCCGCCTGCCACATATTGTTGAAAAGCTAGATAAGCAAATTGCTAAAACAGCTTTGAAGACAGAAGATAATATTAAATGGTCGCATGTTGATGAGCTAGAGACGATAGTAGACGAGCTTAAAGCTGAGGGCTACAATATTGTCGGACTTGAGCAAAGCACTCTAAGCATTAAGGTTATGGACTATAAGCTTCAAGACAAGCAAGCGATTATTATCGGTAACGAACCACTTGGACTTGACGACCAAGCCATAGCGTTATGTGATCAGCTAGTTGAAATCCCGATGCTAGGTAAAAAGGAATCGTTTAATGTTGTTCAGGCTACTGCTATGTTGTTGTTCTACCTCAGATTTGTCTAAACGGCGATTAATCGATATAGTAGTCACTAGATAACCAATAAAAGTAAAAAAACTAATGACTTTAGTAAAATCAAAATCTAGAGCTAAAATTTCAACTTCTCAGCGAAAGCGGGCAGCTCTTCATCACCGCAAGGGTCGTTCTTATGTAAAGTCTTATTGGCCATACATTCCACTAATAGCGATATTTGTTTTGGGCGGTCTTATAAGCAATAGCTTAAGTCCCAAGTCTAGCGTTCTTGGTTCGGTTGCTAGCTTCTCAAATAGTAGTTTCTTGTCGACAACAAATGCAAATCGCTCTGAGAATAACGAGCCTGGGCTTAGCCTAAATAGTGCTTTAGAATCAGCAGCTCAAGCAAAAGCAAATGATATGGTCAAGAATAACTATTGGTCGCATAACACACCGTCTGGACAGACTCCATACTCGTTTATTAGCGCAGCAGGCTATAACTACCAACTGGCTGGTGAAAATCTAGCCTACGGCTTCTCAAACGCTAAAAGCGTGGTCATCGGATGGATGAATAGCCCTGAGCATCGAGCTAATATTCTGAATAAGAATTACCAAGATGTTGGTTTCGGCGTCGCTAGTTCGCCTAACTATATCGGTAAGGGCCCGGAGGTAGTAGTAGTTGCCATGTATGCCCATGCAGTTAGCGGTAGCGTTACCACCATCACTTTCAATGCGCCGCCGCCAAGTGGGGTTCTCGGAGCATCGACCGGTGCGACTGTTAGCAAGGATCAACCACCGATTAGTTTAGTTTCAAGAATTCAGCTGCTAACTGGCGGTCGGGCAATCTGGAGTCTAAGCGTACTTAGCTTCATAACCGGAATACTTATCTGCTTGTTTATTATTAGACATAGTCGAAAGATCAAGAAAATTATTAAGGGCAGTGAAAAGTTTGTGGCCAAACATTACGCCCTTGACGTAATTCTTTGCCTGCTTATAACAGCGGGCTACGTACTAACTCGAACTAGTGGCGTTATCCGTTAACAGAGTTTGATGTTATCTTGGCCTACTACGAGACTAAGTTCACTAAACGCATCCGGGTTATTATGGTCAAAGCCTCCTGGAATTTTGATTGCTTGACGATTTTCCTTCTCACCAAGTACCATAATTACTTTTCCAGCACCACTGAACTTATCTATCGTTCGTTTTAGATCAATCAGTAGTTTACCGTCGTTGGCGTCAGCTAATCTTATATATACAGTATCTTCTTTTGAAGTCTCAGCTGCCATAGCTCCTGGTCCAGCTAAAGCTTGGTTAGCGCTCGAATTAGTTAGCTCGGAGACGTCCTCAATAATGATACTTTTAGATCCATCACCACCCTGGTTGGTGCTCCTTGAAGAGACCTTACCGATAATTTTCAGAATGTTGTCACGCTTTAGCTTACTCTCGAGGGTCTGATAAGTCTTAGGAAAGGCCACCATTTCGATCTCGCCAGTTAGATCCTCGAATTTAATGAAGGCCATTTTTTGACCGTTTTTGGTGGTGATCTCGCGAATATCGCCAATCATGCCGCCAAGTGTCACTTTTTGTTCATCAACAAAGCGGCTTATATCTATAACTGATGTAGTACTGAACTTGAGAATGTCCTCATACTCTTTAAGGGGGTGCTGGCTTAGATAGATGCCTAGAAGCTCCCTCTCCCAAGTTAGATATTGCTTTTGATCGTCCTGACTACTCAGATTAGTCATATCTAGTTCTAGTTTTGAAGAGATTACTGTCTCGGGGTTATCTATTACGTTTCCAAATAGATCGAGCTGTTTACTGTCGGCCTGCTTTTGTTGTTTTGAAGCAAAGGCAAGCAGTAGATCAATATTATTTAATAACACTTGGCGATCGGCAAAACTATCGAAGCCACCGGTTTTGATCAGACTTTCAAGACCTTTGCGGTTTACTATTTTCGAGTTTACACGGGTCAAATAGTCTTCAAGACTTACAAATTTTCCATCTTCCTTTGCCCTGACAATTTCTTGTGCCGCTGAACTGCCAACATTCTTAATCGCTTTTAGTCCAAAACGAATTTTCTTTTCATTAGGGACAACGGCAAACTCAATAAATGACTGGTTGATATCTGGAGACAGTACAGTAAGCCCCATGTGATTGCACTCATTAATCTCAATTGCTAGCCTATCGATATCGTCATAGTCTGACGTTAATAAAGCGGCCATGAATTCTTGCGGATAATGAGCTTTTAGATAGGCTGTCCAGTAGGAAATCTGGGCATAACAGGTCGCATGAGCCTTGTTAAATGAGTAGTCAGCAAAGGGTTGGATTTGAGCCCATAGAGTAATTGCCTGATCTTTTGTTAAGCCCTTTTTTATACAGCCTTCAATAAACTTCGGTTCCTCAGCAGTCATAATGTCACGATTCTTCTTACCAATCGCCTTACGTACTAAGTCGGCTTCACCGGCGGTGTATCCAGCAACTAGCTGTAGAAGCTGAGTAATCTGCTCCTGGTAGACCATGACACCGTAAGTATCGCTTAAAATAGGCTCTAAAGATTTATGGAGGTAGCTAATACTATCCTTATTATTCTTGCCTTTAATAAACCTCGGTATCTCTGACATTGGACCTGGTCGGTATAAAGCTCCCATGGCGATAATGTCAGCAAAAAGAGTCGGTTTTAATTCTTTTAGGTACCGTTTCATGCCAGCTGATTCTAGCTGGAAGACACCAGTGGTATCGGCTTTCTGTAGTAGCTCGAAGGTCTTTAAATCATCATTTGGAATCTCCAGGATATCGATGTCCTTGTTAAGTACTCGTTTGATGATCCTTAAGCAGTTATTAATTGTCGTTAGGTTAGATAATCCTAGGAAATCGATTTTTAGAAGCCCTAGTTCATCAATTGGCCCCATCGGATACTGAGTTGCTACCACACCCTTTTGAGCCATTTCAAGCGGTGTGTACTTAACTATCTCTTCAGGGGCAATGACGACGCCGGCAGCATGAACACCGTGACTTCTAATTGTCCCCTCAAGCTGAACAGCGAGGTCGAATACTTTTTTAGCAGTTGGATTATTCTTGTACTCGGCTTTCAGCTCTTTATTTTCTTTGAGTGAGGTTTTTAGCAGTATATGACGTCCCTGGACTGGCTGTGGAATCATTTTAGCTAATCTGTCGGCATCAGCATACGGGACTTGAAGAACTCTTGAGACATCCCTGACTGCATTACGAGCCGCCATTCTGCCAAAGGTGACGATGTTGGCTACTTTGTCTTTGCCGTATTTGTCTATACAGTAGGCTATAACCTCGTCACGCCTTGTATCTTGAATATCGATATCAATATCGGGCATCGATACTCTGGAGGGGTTTAAAAACCGCTCAAACATCAGATTGTACTCAAGTGGATCGATCTCGGTGATTCTAAGTCCATAGGAAACTATTGATCCAGCGGCTGAGCCACGTCCCGGCCCGAAGATAATACCTTTATCCTTGCCCCATTTAATAAAATCTTGAACGATTAGGAAATAGCCATTAAAGCCCATTTTATCTATAACACTTAGCTCATAATCTGCACGTTCAAGGATTTCGGCAGTTAACTTAGCCCTGGCCTGTTTTAGCGTCAGCTTTTCTGAAGCAAGGGCAGTTATATCACTGTAGCGCTTAGCTAGGCCTTGAAATACCAACAGATCAATATAGGACTTTTCATTTTGATCCTTTGGTACCGGAAATTTAGGTATAAGTATCTTACCTAAGGGGATTTCTACCTTAGCTTGCTCGGCTACCTTTCTAGTATTGGTTATTAGGTCTGGATAGTCTTTGCCCCATCGTTTAATAATCTCTTTAGGTTCGGTAACGTGTAATTCAAAATTCTTTAGACTCATTCTATTAGGGTCGTCTAGAAATGAGTTAGTTTGAACACAAAGTAGAATCTCGTGAGCTGTTTGGTCGGCATGGGTTAAGTAGTGGGCGTCGGCCGTTACTACTGCCGGTATATCTAGCTCATTTGAAATTTCAATCAGTTGGTTGTTGATCTGTTCCTGCTCAGTGTTATATGTTGGGTGATCTGGGTGACCGTGATCCTGAATCTCTAGGTAGTAGCGGTCTTTAAACACTTTTTTGTACCACTTAGCAGTTTTAATAGCTTCTGATTTTAACCCTTGAGATAATGCTTGTCCAAGCTCGCTACCCATACAGCCACTTAGACAAACTAGGCCTTCGTTATATTCCTCAAGTAAGGCGTGATCAATTCTTGGCTTGTAATAAAACCCGTCGAGGTTAGCAAGAGTTGATAACTTCATTAAGTTTTGATAGCCAGTATTGTTAATCGCTAGTAAGATAAGATGGTAATTTGGCTTATCTAGGTTGGCTTCTTTATCTAGATACGACCTGGCAGCAATGTAAGTTTCTATGCCCAGAACGGGAATGATACTGTTTTTCTTGGCTTCTTTATAAAACTCGATAATTCCACTAAGGGTGCCGTGATCTGTAATAGCCACAGCCTCCATGCCCTGAGCCTTGACGTACTCGATAAGTGCTGGAACTTTAGTCAAGCCATCAAGCAGACTATACTGCGTATGATTATGCAGATGGACGTAGTCTTTAGGGGTTAATGTTTTTCTTTGATTCGCCAACTCTTAGCACCTCCGAGTTGTCAATTTTTATTGCCTACCACTTATAGCTTAATTATAGGCGCATGAGGTACATAAGCCAAGCATAAAATATCTAGTTTTAGTAGTTATTTTTTTACAAATTCACCAAGGTGCTTCATCGCTTGTTTGGCTTCGCTAATCGCTTGAGTAAGGTCTTCGTCGACATTATCATTGCCATGGAGTGAACTGAGTATTCGCTTAATCTTAGCTTGGCTTTTTTCAACAGCGTCTAATGCTGCTTGTAGTTTTGCGTTAATTTTATGATTATCAGTTAGAACTTTTTTTATCATCTCTTGAGACTGCTTATATACAGATTTAAGTTGCTTCTCAATTTCGGCAATTGATTTATCGGCTGTATCTTTAATCTTCTTTCGAGTGTCTTTTCCGCTACTAGGTGCAGTTAGAACTCCAGCAACGTAGCCAGCTGCTAAACCAATTATTGCGCCACCGATTAGTTTTTTACTTGCCCTCATAGTGTTATTCCGCCTTTCCCTTTACGCTCATATCGTACATTTTCTTGAGTACTGCTAGTAATGGAAAGTGGCTTTTTGAGGCCTTACTTAAGTGCTTTAAATTCTCAGCAGCGGATTCAATACTATCGATGGCTGCCTCGGCTTTTGCGGCAATAACTCGCGCCTGAACGACAAACTTGATTAAAAACACCACTAGAACGGTCATAGCAATAAAGTAAACACTTAGCACAACGGTGATGATAAACAGCTCAACTTCTGTCGTAGTAGTCATAATAGTATCTATTATACTCCTATAACTTTTTTGTCAAATACTCTTTAAGCGCTGGACCAAGGTCAGGGTCCTTGATGGCGAAGTCAAATACGGCCTTCAGGTAACCTAGTTTATCTCCCGCATCAAAGAACTGAGCATTCTGAATCTCACAGGCAATAACTCTTTTATTGTCGTTTATCATCAGTTTAAGAGCATCGTTTGCGTAGAACTCTTTACCTGGTTCGAGTAGTTTCTCAAATTCATGGATATATTTATAGATATCAGGGGTTAGTATAAAGCCGCTAACAGTTGCTTGATCGGAGGGAGCATTTCCGTAGCCCGGTTTTTCAACAATTGCATCGACATCGATGTACTTGTCATCGATTTTAGTCCCACCGGCAAAACCATAGCCATCATAATCTTTAGGCTTACTTACTTTTACGGTACTTAGGATTGGACATTTGAATTTATGGTAAGCCTGCAGCATCTGATCGAACCTAAGAGGATTAGCCGAGAAAAAGTCGTCGCTATAGGTGTAGAAAAATGGTTCATTATTAACCAGGTGTTCGACGTTGATAAGTGGCGTAGCATTGCCGTAGGGCCCTTTTTGACGGACATAGACAAAGTTGGCTAGATCAGCTATTGATTCAACCTGTTTTAAGAGATGGGCTTTTTTTGGTCCACCGGCTCTTAGATTTGCCAGCAAGTCTTCACTTGGTCGATCAAAATGGTCTTCTATAGATCGTTTTGAATAGCCGGTAACGATAATTATGTCCTTGACGCCAACTGCAACTAATTCTTCAACAACATATTGAATGATTGGCTTGTCGACAAGAGGTAACATTTCTTTAGGCATTGCCTTTGTCTGAGGCAAAAAGCGGGTGCCAAAACCAGCAGCTGCTATAACTGCTTTTGTAATTGGTTTGTTTGATACATTATTCACTACCTAAATCTTAACATCGCGGACGCATCAATAAAAGACCGCTTTACCTTTTAAGATAGGCCAAGTTCGGATTTTATTAACTGATTAACTAGTCCTGGATTAGCCTTGCCGCCAGTCAATTTCATTACACTGCCTACCAAGAAACCAATTGCTTTCATCTCGCCGCTTCGTACATCTTCTGCCGCTTTAGGATTATCGGCTATTACTTTTTGTACGGCTAGTAAAATTTCATCTTGATTAGAATTCTGAATTAAGCCCTCGCTGCTGGCATATTTTTCAATATCATCAGGCAGTTCGGAAGCAACTAACAGTTTAAGGATCAAGTCCTTTGCTGTATTTGAACTAAGCTTATTATCACTGATAAGGCTCGAGACCGTATCGTATAGCTTATGTCTATCTGCATCAGATAAACTAATGTTTGGTTGCTTTGATTCTTCTTGTTGTCGACGTAGCGGGATCTCGATGTTAACTATTAAGTTAGCTAATGCCTTGGCACCAGCTTCAGATTTGGCTATCACATACTCTAAGTTCTTAGTCAGGTACTCTACTTCAGCTAAAATTATGCTGTCAGCAATAGATTCGTCAAGTCCTAGTTTAGTTAACTGCTGACGCCAATAACCAGGCATTTTAGGCATAGACTTAAGCACATTGTCTATATATTCGTCGCTTAAGATAACTGGTGGCAGGTCAGGATCTGGCATGTAGCGATAGTCATCGGCGTTCTCTTTTGATCTCATTGAGTAAGTCTGATTTTTTGAGTCGTCCCAGCCTCTGGTTTCCTGGATGATCTTCTCGCCATCTTCCAAGCAACCTATCTGTCTGTTAAGTTCGTACTCAACGGTCTTTTCAACCGCTCTGAAGCTATTTAAGTTCTTAGTCTCTGTCCGGGTGCCTAATTCTTCAGTTGTAGAGACGCTGACGTTAACGTCGAAGCGCATATTACCATAAAACAAATTTGCATCAGACACGTCGGCATACCTCATAAGCATGTAGAGCTCACTGGCATAACCACGAGCTTCAGCCGGTGTATGAATTTCTGGTTCGGACACAATCTCCAGTAGTGGTGTACCAGCACGGTTAAGGTCGACTAGACTATAATCGGTGCCGCCTGGATGTATGCTCTTGCCGGCATCGGCTTCCAAATGAGCTCTGGTTAGATTAATTCGCTTAAGTTCGCCATCTAAGTAGAATTCAACGTAGCCACCGATAATTATTGGTTCATCAAACTGAGTTATCTGGTAGCCCATTGGTAGATCTGGATAAAAATAATGTTTACGGTCAAACTTTGAAAAGGCTTGAGCTCTTGAGTTTAGGGCATAACCTGCTTTAATCGCCAGGTTTATCGCTTCCTTATTAAGTACAGGTAGTGCACCAGGCAGTCCAAAATCGATATGATTGACCAATGTATTTGACTCGGCCTCTCGAGCATCGTTATCGGCTCCTGAGAATAACTTAGACTTGGTTTTAAACTGAACATGACACTCGATACCAACAGTTAGCTTATATTCTGGGTGTAGCTCATGATTAGTCTTCATCCGCTACTCCTGATTTAGCTTCGTTTTTTAGCGCACCAATATCTTTTAGGGCTTGTCTGAAGCCAGATAAGGCTTCAAGTGTATCGCCTTTATTAAGCCGTTTATAGTTTTCTTCGGCAATACGCTTTTTCAGCTTGTGACCAAACCATACACCATCATTATCGGTAAATACGCGTTGGGCTGAAACTAGTCGCTCACCAGTGGTTTTGCCGTGGAATCTCCTTTTCTTCAATGCTTCATCGAGCAGCTCATCGGCATCGACAATCGCCTGGTACCAAAGCTTTTTATTGGAGCATAGTTTCTGCAAGTTTCGCCACTTAACCTGATAATAATGACTATCTAGCTTCTTCTTGCGAAGCTTGCGGGCTAGCAATCCAATAATTAGAGCTAAAATTAGACCAGCAATTACGAGTTTAATTACCATAATTATTTGACTATTAGTCCTTCTATTTGTTTAGCGTAGCTGAGCAGCTTCTTATCTTGTCTTTGAGGAGCCATTAATTGGACAGCCAACGGTAAATGTTTAGAATCAAAGCCCGAGGGTAAACTTATAGCCGGAATTCCAGCGAGATTAACAGCTACAGTCATTATATCAGTTAAGTACATAGACAAGGGGTCGCTAGAATGCTCACCTATCTTAAAGGCTGTGGTAGCCGTTGTCGGACCAATTAAAAAGTCGTACTTTTTAAACGTCTGATTAAACTCGTCGATAATTTTAGTTCGAATGATCTGCGCTTTTTTATAATAAGCATCGTAGTAACCACTGCTAAGAACGTAGGTACCAATCATAATTCGACGTTTAGCTTCTTTGCCAAAACCATTGCTACGAGATTTTTTGTAGCTTTCTTCTAAGTTCTTAGCGTCTTTTTCATGATAACCAAACTTCTGACCATCATACCTACTAAGATTACTAGCGACTTCGGCCGGGCATAGTACATAGTAAACAGCCAAAGACAGAGGGAGGCTAGGTATACTAACTTCTTCAATTTCTGCTCCAGAATCTTTTAGCTTGGCAATGACTGATTCTATATTGGCCTTAACGTCGGGTTCTAGGCCTTGATCTAGATATTCCTTAATAATACCAATCCTAGGATGTGGTAGTGGAGCATCGAGTGATGCAATGTTGTTATCGTCTAAGTCAATCGTCGTTGAATCCAGCTCGTCCTTACCGCTCATTACCTCGATAACTAATGAGGCATCTTCAACATTGTTAGCTATTGGGCCGAGCGTGTCCGTGCTACTGATCATAGCAATCACACCAGAACGGCTGACTAGCCCGTAGGTTGGCTTAAAACCGACAACTCCACAGAAACTAGCCGGCATACGTATTGAGCCACCCGTATCCGTCGCTATACTAAAGGGTACCAACTGTAGGGATATACTAGCAGCCGATCCGCCAGAGCTTCCGCCTGGTACTCGAGTTACATCATGTGGATTCTTGGTAATCATGAAGTCGCTATTTTCGGTGCTCGATCCGTGTCCAAATGCATCTAAGTTCGACTTACCAACACAAATAGCTCCTTCAGCCTCTAGGCGGTTTATAGCAGTTGATTGATATGGTGCGTCGAAATCTTTCAACATATTGCTGGCGGCTGTAGTTTTGTTGCCAAACACGAGGAAGTTATCTTTAGCAATAAATGGTACGCCGGCTAGTTTGCCAGCTTGTTTACCGCTTTTGACTTGAGCGTCAATTTCCTCAGCTCGGGCGTAAGCTCTTTCTTTGATAACGCTAATAATGGCGTCGTAATCGCTACTTGATTCAATATTCTTTAGAGCCTGATCAACAAGGCTTTTGGCAGTTGTTTTACCACTATTAACATCGTTTGCGATACTTTTAATGGATGGCCAAGACACTATTCTATCATCCGATTGACTTTAATATATTTGCCGCTTACCTCTGGTACGTTTTGAAGTAGCGCATCTAGTTTGTAGCCATAATCAATAGGTTTATCTTCACGCCAAACATTAGATAAACCGGTAACCTGATTTGTTGGTTTAAGACCGTCAACGTCAACTTCTGAGAGTTGGTTTACGTATTCAAGTATCTGAGTGAGTTCTCGCAAATAACCATCAATCTCACTTTCAGCGATATCGATTCGCGCCAAGTGAGCAAGCTTAATTACCTCGTCACGTGTTAGTGTACTTGCCATATTAGATTAGATAATTATAGCAGTCTCAACAGATCGTTACTAGCGACATATTTTGGATTTAGGAAAGTATTGAATCAAACACGACAATGGCATCAATCCTGGCTAACACTTCTTCAAATTTTGTTTGTTTGGCAAACCAATCATCATTTTCCATTTCTCGAATGGAGCGTATTATTACCGGGCTTTGTAACTCTGCACCGTTAGTACAAAAATCGAATGAATCTCTGATGCCAACGACTCTTTCGTCGATATCACCGTCCTCGCTATATTCAACGTAGACTATTCTATTTTTACGGACGTGGAATGGGTCATCAGGCATAAACTCTTGAACCAACCTTACGCCGTAGAAGCTTATGCCATCACTTGTTTCCGGATCAATGGGCATAGGTATAATTTTACTTTTAACGTAATATTGGGTAACTTCTTCGCTACCTACAGTAGATATAACATGTGAAACAGCTGACGTAAGTGTGTGCTCTCGCTCCACAAATTCGTTTCTTACATCGTAGGCTGCACCAATTTGCCCTAATGAGTCACTATCTAGACTTCTATTGACTTGGACTGCTCTGCCCTCAGGGCTGTGTGACATTTATCTACTCCGAATCGATTCGCTTAATTAGACGATCATACAATATCGTGTAAGTTTTGTCTATAGAGACTATTTATTGTTTGGCCTTGATGTCGCTAATTATGTCTCTCAGTTCGGCTGCTGTTTCGAATTGGAGATTGGCTGATGCTAGATCCATTTGTCTACTCAGGTCTTTAATTAAAGAGCCATATTCATCCTTAGGTATTTTCTTAAGATCAAGTTTTGCCCGTTTGGCTTCTTCGGGTAGGTCAGGACGCATACCTTTTTCGACTGACTTAATAATGCCTGTTGGTGTGATCCGGTGGTCTTTATTGTACTGATCTTGAATTTCTCGTCGTCTATCCGTTTCATCCATAGCCTTTTGCATACTTTTAGTTACATGGTCGGCATACATTATTACTCGGCCGTCTATGTGTCTGGCTGCTCGTCCAATAGTCTGGATCAAAGCCTGGGCACTTCGTAAAAAACCTTCTTTGTCGGCATCTAGTATGGCTACTAGTGATACTTCAGGTAAATCAAGCCCTTCTCTAAGCAAGTTAATTCCGACCACAACGTCGTAAACACCAAGCCGCAAGTCCCTTAGTACGTCGGTTCGATCTAGGGTGTCGACATCGCTATGTAGATAGGCAACCTTAATCTTTAGCTCCTTAAGGTATTCAGCCAAATCTTCACTCATGCGCTTAGTTAAAGTAGTAATTAGCACTCGTTGATGCTTGGCGGTTGTGGCTTTAATTTCAGCCAATAGATCATCAATTTGACCTTCAATTGGCCGGATTGTTATCGGCGGGTCTAGTAGCCCTGTCGGCCTAATGACTTGTTCGGCAGGTTTTGGACTGCGACTTAGCTCATATTCTGCTGGAGTTGCACTAACATAGATCGCTTTATTTACATGTCTCTCGAACTCGCTAAATGTAAGCGGCCTGTTGTCGAGGGCACTAGGGAGCCTAAAGCCGTAATCTACAAGTACTTCTTTCCTGGCTCTATCACCGTTATACATACCTCTAATTTGCGGCATCGTCATATGGCTTTCATCGACTAGAAGTAAGTAGTCATCAGGAAAATAGTCCATTAAGGTAGCCGGTTGTTCGCCTGGTTCTCGGTTTGTTAAGTACCTTGAATAATTCTCAATACCTTTTACGAAGCCGGTCTCCTCCATCATTTCTAAATCAAAGCGTGTTCGCTGTTCTAGTCTTTGTGCCTCGAGTAGCTGACCGTTCTTCTTAAACTCTTTGAGCCTGCCATTAAGTTCATTTTCAATCTGTCCTAAGGCAAGTTTTAGTTTTGTCTGCGGTGTGACATAGTGTGAACCGGGAAAGATCTTATAAGTTGATAGGTTCTTTAGTACTTCGCCAGTTAGTGGATCAAGTTTAGTTATCTTCTCGACTTCATCTCCATAAAACTCGACTCTATAGGCTACTTCTTCACCTGCCGGGAAGACGTCCACCACATCACCACGGACTCTAAAAGTACTCCGGTGAAAGTCGATGTCATTACGTTGATACTGAATATCTGTTAGTTGGCGTAAAAACTTGTCTCTAACTTTACGCTCACCAACAGTTACAGTAATCGATAGGTCATTATAGTCTTCAACCGAGCCAATACCATAGATACAGCTAACACTAGCGACTATTATTACGTCACGGCGTGAGAGCAGTGAGTCGGTGGCGGCATGGCGCAGCCGATCTATCTCCTCATTAATCTGTGAATCTTTTTCTATGTAGGTATCTGATCTAGCAATATAGGCTTCTGGCTGATAGTAATCGAAGTAGCTGACGAAGTAATTAACCGCATTCTCCGGGAAGAAGCCTTTGAACTCACTATAAAGCTGTGCAGCGAGGGTCTTATTGTGGCTAAGAACTAGTGTCGGCTTATTATAGTGTTTAATGACGTTGGCCATAGTGAAAGTCTTACCAGAGCCAGTGACTCCTAGCAAGGTCTGCTCTGCTTGGCCGGCGCGTAAGCCCTTAACTAGCGTATCGATAGCCGTAGGCTGATCACCAGTAGGTTTATAGTTACTCCGAAGATCAAATAGTCCCATATATCTAATTCTATAGACAAATGTTTAGTCTAACAAAGAAATCGTTGCTGCCAGCGCTCAGAGATATAGATTCTTATATTTAGAGTGAACAATGTCCAGATGTCTGCTAAGTTTAGCTACGATGTCGTCTGGTGAGTCGCTAAAGTCAACATAAGCTGTAGATCTAATTGGTCTCGATAGGTCAAGTAAGCGGTCTATCTCATCACCAACACCACCAGCACCGTGCAAAAAGCCTATTGGCGTATCGGTTTCCATGGCAATAGTAAATTCGTGTAGAGTCCCTAACCTACCGCCAATACTCAGTACTGCGTCGCTTGAAGTAATAAGTAGCATGTCACGACCGACATAGTGCAGGCCACTATATAAAATGGTGTCATAAGCCTTAGTCGGTAAGCGGTACTTCAATATATGTTCGACCTTAGTCGCCGCGGGGCTAATACCGACGCTCATTTTGCCACCAGCCTTTTTATAACCTTCTGCTGCATAGTTAGGCAAACCTTGCGTAGCACCAGTTAAAAGACTATGTCCAGCCCGAGCTAAGGCTGCGCCAAGTTCGTGTGCTAGTTTTTGTCCTTCTTCAACACTTTCGCCTTTAGCGGCACCAGATATGGAAAATTGATACATATGATTTACAGTATACCTTGCTTATGCTTATATTTTCATACGATTTTTAAACATCTATTGCCATCTCTATAGCCGGGACTAGGCTATCGACTGTCAGATCAGGATTGATATAACGGCCCATTAGTTCTTGCCATAGACTATTTCTAAAATTGGTTAGTCGTCTCGTTTGATAACTAAGTTCGTTAGATAGGTTGTCGGCAACGTCAAGAATATTTAATGAGATCGTATCGCCTTTACTTACTAGGGCTAAGTACTCAGTTGATTGCCAAAACTTAAGATCGCTAACTACGTCGCCTAGCTTATCTAGAAGTTTTGAAAATCCTAACTCATCGCCACTAAACTGAGGCAGGTCGATGTCTTCAATCCTAGTAGCAATTACTGATTGAGCTAAATGCCAGGGGATTGGTTTACTTAAAATACTAAGACTGACAAAGGGTTCATGTTCGGCAACGTCGTATACTTTCAAGCCAAAATCGGCTGTCACTTGGTTGAGCTTAAGATAGTTTGAAGTAGAGGCTATTTTAGATAGTTCACTAAGTATCTGTACAAGATTGGCTGTAAGTTGGCCTTTTTTAGGCAAATTAACTTCAGGTAGGACTATTAGGCTGCCGAGTTCATAGCAACTGATATGGATATAGCCGGTACTAAGTTTGATTGACTTTAGTATTTCTGCCCATTTGCTAGATTTAGGCTCGACCACAGATAACTTTTTTGTTTCAAAATCAGTAGATTTTAGCTTTAAATACTTTTGGTAATATGACCTGACGTAGGTTTTAGTCTCAAATTTATTAATTGCTAGAACGATCAGCGCTGGTGACTCATGCTTCGTAAGCGAGTCTAGCGACCTATAGCCTAGTGACTTCATCACTTTTTTTGGCGGAGTCGACTTTAGTATCTTCTTAAAACTCGATGACTTTAAGCTAAATACCTGTTGCTTAATATCCATTAGATCGAGTAATTGTTTGATACCATCGCTTAGGTTAGCCTCGAGGTTAACATTCTTGGCAGCTAGCGTCCGGAGCTCTTTAAGTAGCTTATTATCGTCTGTCTTTAGTTTTTCATTTAGGGCATGGTATAGCTCTTCATTGGTTGTGTCATTAGGATCTAGACCTAGGTATTCAATAGACCGTTTTAGTTTTAGCGATATATCACTAACTAGGCGGATATCATGTCTCGGTGCGCCGTTAGCCTTTTCTAGCTCACTTATGCCACGACTAAAGTGAGGTTCGTCGGCGGCTAATGCTTGAGATAGAAAACGGCTCATAATTACCCTTTATAACTGCCCTATTCGGCGTAAGCTAGGTCTTTGTTTTAGCATATTTTGCACTTAAATAGACTTACCCTTAAAATCTAACTTAAGCTTAACATAAGCGCCTAGTTCTTTGAAGAAGTTAGTCCTTATGGAAATTTTTATTTAATCTTTTTTGGATGGTACCAGTCGGGAGCATGCCTTAGGTATGCTTGGAGCTGGAAGTCACTTAATAGGCCGGATTGAGCACCGACTCTTTGAACAACGCTCATTGAGTTAATTGGCGCCCAAAGCAAGGCACTCTCTATATCTGCACCCTTAATAATTGCTGCAACAAAAGTTGATGCGAATGAATCACCTGCCCCGGTTCTATCTGTTGGAGGTGCTGGATCCGGGTAAAGTGGCATTTGCCATTGATTAACGCCATCACTGGCATAAGCGCCGTTTGGACCATCTGTTATAACGACAATCTTAGGCCCTAGTTTATGTAAGTGCTCGAATAAGTCATTTAGGTCCTCGTGCTTACCACCACCGACTAATACTGCTTCTTCACGGTTGAGAATCAATACTTCGCTTCGCTCATAGATTCGCTTTAGGCGATGAACGCCTGCGGCCATCTGAAAAGTACCTGGTTGGAAGGCTAATTTGACGTCTTTATGTTCGTCTAGCCAGTCACTAACTTGATCATGGTATTCAATGGCGTGTTCACTAATTGAGCTAAAATAAAGCCACTTAGGTGTTTCATTCGGACGTAGATGTGGCCAGTGGTAGTCATATTCTTCATGCTTAATTAAGATTGTTCGTTCCTCTTTATACCAAAGAACGTAGTGGTAGTTGCTCTTTTTGTCATGATTAATTCTAACGAAGCGAGTATCGACATCATTTTTATGTAATGCCGCGATCATATCTCGGCCGTGAGTATCGCCACCAACATTAGTGACAAAAGCACTATTCAGGCCCAATCTAGCGAAAGCAACAGCCGCATTTGCAGCGTTTCCTACGGCTTCGATTATTTCAACGTGATCATAAGGCAACTTTGTGCCAAAATTCATTGCTAGAAGCTTATTGTCTCCCTCGGGTATAATTTTTGCCTGGTCATCTATTAATTTGATAAATGCGTCGGTAACTATGTCACCTATACTAACAACATCAGGAGCTTCTGCCACGACTGTTCCCACCTCTCTCTAAAGTAAAATGTTAATGCTTATATTTTAGAAGTTTATCACGGACCATATAAAACAGCTAGCGTCGTACGCTAGACTACAGCCTTACCTATTGAGTTAAAGTCGGCTAGTTTCGATTCAACCACTTCTGCAACTGCCGGTATGACCTTTTTGCTTATTAATTTAGCGACCGAGTATTCATCAGGCGACTCTTTAAGTATCTGTTCTAGGGCTGTCCTATAGGCAAAGCGCATGTCTGAATTAATATTGATTTTAGTCACCCCAATCTTAACTGCCTCTCTGAAATAGTGACCTGGCGTATCGCTACCACCGTGAAGTGAGATGTTGCAATCAATTGCATCGCGTATTCGCTTCAATAGTTCAAGATCGAGTACTTTAGGTACTGGGTATTTACCGTGCAGGTTACCGATGGCAGCGGCAAAAGTATCAATTCCGGTGGCTGATACAAACTGACTAGCACCTTCTGGTGTGGAGAAGGTCTTTCTAACTTCATCATAATCGATATTTTCTTTAAAGACGTTGGAGCCACCGCCAAAGTAATGCGGTTCACTTTCGACGAGTGCGCCAGTCAGTCTGGCATAGTCAACAATCTGTTTAGTTGCATCAACGATTTCGCCGTCAGTGGCATCATGATTAGCTTGGGATACATCTATATGGATAAACTCAAAGCCAGCTTCAATACCCATCTTGGCAGCTTCAACACTAGGGCTATGGTCAAGATTGACATAGATCTCGACGCTATAGGTGTACTTGAAGTTATCTACAAGGTCACGAACGTTATCTAGGCCAATATCATCAACTTCGCCCTGGCTTACCTCAACTAGCACTGGTGCATTATGCTTGGCAGCGGCCATACATACTGCCTTAAGAGTTGCCTCATCGTCTAGGTTAAAAGCACCAAAAGCCCAGTGTTCTTGTTTGGCTTGTGCCATTCGTTGCCTAGCTTTTTGGCAGTTACGTCGTATTTCAGGTAGTGTTAACGGCATAGCGTTAACTTTATAGAATAATACTTATGCTTGCAAATCATTTCCAGAATATTAAAGCAATTCCAATAGAGGACGTGAACGCCGCTTCTAGTTTTCGTTTTAAAAAGTCTTTTTCTTTTAAAATTACAGCTGCTAACAGTGCTGCTAGTATTATTTTTAGACCTGATACAACGGATATGAGTGATAGATTGTTCGATATTCTTAAGGAAAGAATATACAGAAGCCCACCTAGAACTCTTAGTAAAACCGCTGGAAGCGCTAGTTTCCAAAATAACATATTTTTGAACAGACCAAAATTAGCATTTATTCTTCTTGAAAACAATATGGCAATAGTAATTACACCCAAAAACTGGAATCCCCAACCAAACGTTAAATAAGTGGGCAGGTTAACCTTACCTAATAGATACTTTTCAGTTACCGTAGCTGTAGAAAAAAATGCTGCCGCGAGAATAGATAGAATTATCGCTTTCCCAATCTGCTTATGTTTTTTGCGGCTTACATTAATTGAGACTATAAGCTGAATTGAGAATATTAGAATTGCAGCGCCAATAATTTGAGTTAGGCTTAAACCTTCATGAATTATTAGAGTTGAAAGAACTACTGAGGCAATTATATTTAGTGTAGAAAACAGGCTAGCTACTGCTGCATCGACATATTCAAAGACAATGTAACTCAGAATATTTGTTACTGCAAAACAAGCCCCAGCTAAAATAAATAGTCCAAGGTATTTGTCAAAAAGTTGTATGTTAACAGTATTAAATCCAAGGTATTTGTCATACAAAATTGCACTCATAGAAAACGCAAAGAAAATAGACAAATTTAGGGGTAATGTGGCATTTTTGAACTTAAGTGCGAGTGATCTTGAATTTACAGCAAATAGTGCTGCAAACAAGTTCTGAAAAAGCATTATTACTTGCCAAGTCATTTTTTATTTAGCACATGATGTACTGCGAGTCTAACGTGCTTAGCATCTAAGCCGAAATGGGCCAAAAGCTCATTCGGCTCGCCAGATTCACCAAAGTGATCGTTGATCCCAACTCGCTTAATTGGAACTGGCAGGTTTTCACCGAGCAGTTCGCTAATAGCGCCACCTAGTCCACCAATAATTTGCCCCTCTTCGACCGTTACAACGGCTTTAGTCTTAGCTACGCTAGCAAGAATCTCGTATTCGTCTAGTGGTTTGATGGTCGGTACGTGTATTACCTCTGCTGAGATGCCATCTTTTTTAAGCATCTCTACTGCTAGTAAGGCCTGGTAGGTCATTGTTCCAGTAGAAATAATGCTCACGTCGTCACCTTCAGCAAACTTGTAGGCCTTACCAATAACGAAAGGTGTATCAGGTGTCGTTATGGTGGCGACTGCTTCTCTTGCAAGCCTCATATAGTTAGGTCTTGGGTCTTTAGCCATAGCCAGAGTCGCCTTCTTGGCTTCAACTGCATCACAAGGCGCAATAACGACCATATTAGGCAATGCCCGCATTAAGGCAATATCTTCTAGCATTTGGTGGGTCGCACCGTCTGGACCAACACTAACACCAGCGTGTGAACCTATTACTTTGACTGGGCGATCATTAAGACAAATTGTAGTCCGGATTTGTTCCCAGTTTCGACCTGGGCTGAAGGCGGCATAACTTGAAACAAAAGGTATTTTTCCTATTGCTGACATACCACTGGCGACGGTGACTAGGTTTTGTTCGGCTACACCAATTTCAATAAATCGATCAGGAAATTCATCTCTAAATAGATACATCTGAGTTGATTCTGTTAAGTCGGCACAAGCAGCTACGACGTTTTCGTCTAGTTTACCGGCTTCAAGTAGGCCTTCGCCAAAGCCTTTACGGTTTGGGGACATTTCCGGCTTATTTAGATAATCTGCTAAGTGCATATTACTCATGCAGTTGGTCTCCTGGTTAATCTAAATGCATGGGTAAATAAGGCCAGAACAAGTAGAACTGAGCAGATAAATAGGAAGATAAGTAGTCCGTCACCTGGGTTAATTGAGGCTTTGCCACAAGTCGAAACACCTAGATCACTACTGTTCACGTTGCATGAACGAAAACTTATGACATCTTGCCAGACAGCATAACTGGAGATAGCAACCATAAGAGTACTAAGCAAGGCTACTAGCCAAGTTAACGACAGAACCTTGAATGAAGGACGTTTATATCTACTCATGTTCGCTCCTGATACGTCCGCCCAGGGTTCTAAGTTCTTTTAGAGCTTTAATTGCTTGCTCATGGTTCGGCGCACCGCTGTGCCAGTGGTAATCAAATTCCATAAAGTCGACACCTTTGCCTGGGATTGTATGAGCGATTATAATAACTGGTTTTTCAGTTATTGCTTTAGCCATTGCTGTGGCGTCTATTACTGCTTCAATGTTGTTGCCATCAATCTCAATTACATGCCAGCCGAATGATTCCCATTTACCGCGCAGGTCCTCAAGAGGCATAACGTACTCAGTCGGGCCATCAATCTGGATGTTATTTCGGTCAAGTATTGCCGTAATGTTACTCAACTTGTACTTGGCCGCCAGCATTGCCCCTTCCCAGATATTGCCTTCGTTAATTTCACCGTCTCCCATCACTACGTAGACCCAGCGGTGGTTTTGGTTGTTCATATTAAGGGCCAATGCCATCCCGGCTGCCTGAGATAGACCGCAGCCAAGTGGGCCTGAGGTGTTCTCAAGTCCAGGTAAGCGACTACGCTCTGGATGACCTTGGAGGCGGCTACCGAATTTACGAAGCGTTTTGAGTTCACTGACAGGTAAATAGCCAGCATGGGCCATGGTCGCATAACGTACCGGCACGCAGTGACCATTGCTAAGTAGTAAGATGTCTCTTTCGTCCCAATCTGGTTTTTTGGGGTCGTGTTTCATAACTTCAAAATAGAGAGCAGTAAAGATATCGGCTAGACCAAGCGGTCCGGCACCATGGCCACTACCTGCAGCCACCAGCATATTAATGATATCTTCTCGGATGTCATTAGCGATTGTTTCTAGTTGTTCTATAGAGTAATTAGGCATTTTTATTTTTTAGTTCCATTTCTATTTTATCATAAGCAGCTTTAGGCTCGGAGCTATCTTGAATATAGCCACCTACGTTTAGAACATTTACTCCGCCTTCAACTAAGGCTAAGGCATTCTGATCATTAATTCCGCCGTCCCAAGCTATTTCAGCCTCAGGATGATGTTGTTTAATCTTTTTGACCTTATCGAGCAGCCCCAGGTCTGCCGTCCCTCCGTGGTAGCCAAGTTTACCGGAGAAAACTAACATCTGATCAAATGAATGCATTATCTGATAGGCCCATTCAATTGGTGTCTCTTGTAAAATAGCCAGTCCCGCCTCAATGCCGTGTTTATGAAGCTCAGCCGCAAAGTGCATATGATGAACCGTTACCTCGTTATGGATAATTACCATGTGCGGCTTTAATCTAATCAGCTGATCTAGATAGTCCATCGGATTTTCAAACATTAAGTGGATATATGCCTTTAGCTCGTGTGGCCACCAAGTGTGTTCTAAGGGTGGAGATATACTGGGGGCAAATTTACCATCCATCAGATCAATGTGTAGCGCCTCAGCATAATTACGAACATTATCGATTTGACGCCGATAGTCTACCTCGTCCTTAGCGGTAATCGTCGGAACTACTTTATATGCCATTGTCTTAGCCACCTAGCTGATCAAGCTGTTTAATCCGTCTAATATAACGTGGAGCAGCGGCAAACGGGGTATTAAGATAACTGCTTGTTATGGCCTTAATTTCCTCAAAGTTTAACTGATGAGCGCTGAGACAGAGGACATTGCTATCGTCATCATTTCGAGAATCAAATGCCTCTGTTACATTCCAGCAAAGACTAGCTCGTATTCCCTTAAATCTATTAGCCGCCATACACATGCCTTGACCGCTACCGCAGACTAGTATTGCCTTGTCTGTCTTGTCGTTGCTGCTGAGAAGTAGGTCGACTACTTCAGAAGCAAACTTAGGAAAATCGTCTTCTGGATCAAGTACTTTATCACCGACATCAACAACTTCGTATTTTAAAGATCTTAGATAGTCTATAATCTGCTTCTTATACTTGAAGCCATTGTGGTCCGACCCAATAAAGATTTTCATTTGCTTATCTCTTAGTCGTGCTTATGTTCGCTTGAACGGTGCAATATTCGTCCGCTGTCGGCTACAACCTCAACTAGTCGGTTGCTGTAACCCCATTCATTGTCATACCAAGCAACGACTTTTAGCATGTTTCCACCGACGACGGCGGTTAGGCCCAGGTCGACGGTTGCAGAATGGCTGTTGCCGATATAGTCAGTGCTGACTAGTTCTTCTTCACTTACAGCAAGGATACCTTGGTAAAAAGGCTCTTTTGCCGCTTTTTTGAAGGCGGCATTTACTTCTTCTGGTGTTACATCTTTCTTAGTTAAGATAACAAAATCAGCCAGACTAACTACTGGGGTAGGTACACGGACTTCAAAGCCGCCGAATATTCCAGCTAGAGCTGGTAGGGCCTTAGCTGCAGCAATTGATGCACCAGTTGAGGTTGGTGTAAGGTTTTGAGCTCCGGCTCGGTCTTCACGAAGATTTTTGCCTGGACCGTCTTGTAGGTGCTGTGATGCAGTGTAGCTATGAATAGTAGTCATCATCAGCTTTTCAATACCAAAAGCAGCCTCAATCACTCCAGCGACTGGTGTAATACAGTTAGTTGTACATGATGCATTACTAATAATGTCATGGTCGCCTTCTAGTTGATCGTCATTTACGCCAAGTACTACGGTGACTGCACTATCGGCACTTTCGCCTTTAGCCGGTGCGCTAATAACTACTTTCTTGGCTCCAGCAGCAGTGTGCGCCCGAGCTTTATCTGGCTCGACAAAGAAACCAGTACTTTCAATAACTACGTCAATATTTAGGTCTTTCCATGGCAGCGCTGTTGGTTCACGCTCAGCCAGTACCTTAATGTGCTTGCCATCAACAATTATATTGTCGTCATCAAACGACACATCTTTATCATAAGTCCCATAGTTTGAGTCGTGCTTTAGAAGATAAGCCAAAGTCTTGGTATCTGTTAAGTCATTAATTGCGATTATTTCAATATCGCTTCTTGCGAAAGCAATTTTAAAGGCGTTCCTACCAATTCGTCCAAATCCATTAATTGCTACCCTAGTCTTCACTTTGTTTCACCCCATCTTTCGTTTCAAATTGTTTATGTTTATATTCTACGTCTATATCCGAACTATATGCAAGGCATAGTCAATTTGGCCCAGTTAACTAAATACACTAGCTTTAGTTAAATGCTTAAGTTTTGTGACGTTCGATACACTCAGCAATTATTTTCTTTGCATCATCAACATTACCCCAGCCATGAACGATGGTAGTGCCAGGCTTTTTAAGGTCTTTGTAATGATTAAAGTGTTCGGTAATTTGCTGCTTCCAACGTTCGCCTAGATCATCTAACGAGTTGATAGAGTCACCAGTATTACGGTCATCGGCGGGCACACAGACAATTTTATAGTCCATTTCGCCGCCGTCTTCGAAGTTCATAATGCCAACAATCTTGGCTTCTAGCCATATCCCAGTTGGTAATGGTTCTTCAGTAACAACAAGAGTATCTAGCTCGTCACCATCCTCATCAATTGTTCCTGGTATAAAGCCGTAGTTAACAGGCTTGGCATAGATCTTTGGCTCTACGCGGTCAAGAGCAAAGGCTGACCTCTGTCGATCCCATTCAATTTTAAGCATACTGCCCATCGGTATTTCGATTACAGTGTTGATGGTGCCGTTGTTATAGTCGCCAGGTTCAAGATTTTTATTATAGTCAGGCATCGATGCTCCTTATTTGTTATTTACCTAATTATACTATAGGCCGTTTTAGCTCGATGATTTAATAGACTAATTATAGATATCGTAAGGGTCTTTATCGAAATAACTATCGGTTATTAGAGTCTTGATTATCTTCTTAGTCCCTACTGGACCCCTACTTATTGGGCAGAGCTGAGCACGTTCCTTCCTAATAGGAGGCTCAAAATATCTATATTCTTGGTCTTACTTCTTGCCGACCCGACACTTCTGGTTTAGGGCTTTTATATTTATCCATTTGTTAATAGAATAGGGTAGATGTACGCGAGGTTTATAAAAAAGCAACTTGTAGCACGAAATACCTATCGTTTTACTTTTCAGCCCGAGCATAGATTAAATATTACTGCTGGGCAGTTCGTAGAACTAACTCTTAAGGTAGATAACGTTGATGATCGAGGCAGTAATCGTTGGTTTACGGTGTCCAGCCCACCTGAAGAGGGAACCTTTAGTATTACTACAAAGATAATCGACGAAGCTAGTCGCTTTAAAAAAACCTTGGTAGCACTCAAATCAGGTGACAAGATTACAGTCTCAGAACCTATGGGTGACTTTGTACTACCAATAGATAAACAAACTCCTATTCTTTTCGTAGCTGGAGGCATAGGTGTTACACCTTACCTAAGCATCCTGTCACACCTAAAGGCTGTTGGCCAGAAGCGCAAAATTGACCTGCTCTACACCGTGAATGATATTAAGGACGCAGTAGATATATCGACTTATGAAGATAGAATTACAAGTTTAAGAGTCATTTCATCTAATCAAGATAGTGTGAAGCTTAGTTCAGAGCTAATATTTTCCGAGTTTAAAAAGAATAAAGACCAGCTTATTTATATTGCCGGGCCAGAAGGAATGGTCGAAACTATCGGGAAGCAGTTGCTTGATATGGGCCTAGATAGCTCTGCCTTAGTCCAAGACTTCTTCCCTGGTTACGACAGCTAAAACGAGGTTTTAGGACTCGTGTCCTTCGAGAAATTCTCTAATTTTTAAGGCTGCGGTGGCTCCTTCGCCGGCAGCAGAGGCAATTTGCATAGTCGCTCCGCTTCTAATATCTCCGGCAGCGAATACACCCTTCATTGATGTGTGTAAGTTTTCATCTGTCTTAACAAAACCAATGTCGTCTATATCAACTAGCTTAGTAACAAATTGCGAGTTTGGTAGAAGTCCGACAAAAATAAACACACCATCAATCTTGATAATGCCAGCTTTGCCGTCTTCGTTTACCTTAACTTCGACTACGCTATTATCTACACCGACGATTTCCTCGGTTGGGGTATTAAGATGGACTGTGACTTTACCGTTTTTAACATACTCATCTAGTTCTTTAATTAAAACGTCACTAGCTCGTAGCTTAGAGCGAACTAAGAGGTCTATATGCGTAGCATAGCGAGTTAAAAAGATTGTTTCTTGAACAGCTGAGTTTCCACCACCAACTACAGCCAGTCTTTTATCGCGGTAGAAGGCTCCATCGCAAGTCGCACAATAATGTACGCCGCGCGCATAGTATGTTTGCTCGCCAGGCACACCAATCTTCTTATAATCTGACCCGGTAGCAATAAGTACAGCTTTTGCCGTGTAGTCACCGTCAGTAGTGATGATCGTCTTAGTCTTACCGTGATCTACTATGTTGGTGACTTCACCCAGCTCAATAACTGCACCAAATCGTTCAGCTTGCTTACGTAGGTCATCGGCTAGCGTTAGACCCTCAACTCCGTCTGGAAATCCTGGGTAGTTATCTATCTTATCGGTTACTGCTGCAAGGCCACCTATTACACCTCTTTCAAATAGTACAGTAGATATATCTTCTCGAGTCGTATATATAGCAGCAGTCAGGGCAGCTGGACCAGCGCCGACAATTAATAAGTCATAGACCTTATTCTGAGCTTGGTCCATAGGTAGTTACTCCCTTATACGGTTAATACGAAGTCTAATTATATACGACTTTTTTCTTTTTTTCAGGCAATTGCTGGTGCTAAACGAGCTAAGTTGTAGCCAACAATTACTTCCTGGCTATCATCGGACTTAGTTACGACTGTAACTGGAACAGTTAAAGCACCAGATAGCTTAAGTGCTTCATCTTGTCTACCTGGCTCTTTGTCAAGATTGACCTCATTGTAGCCGACACCTTTTGCTCCTAAATACTTTTTGACCATCTGGCAGTAGCCGCAGGTGTTAGTAGTGAAAATAGTGACTTGTTTTGGCATATTTTTGACCCTTTTTTAATTAATAATTCGTTGTTTATATGTTTTATAACGATCTAGTACAGTTCATTATATATAGCGCCTGACTTAAATGCAATACGCTATATATTGTGTAATTTAGTACATTTGACGGTCTTTTTGAATCATTCTAAAGAAGCTATTTTTAAAGTACTCTTACACCTTTCAGGATTGTAGGAAATTCTAGTTGATTGAATGAAGGGTAATGTCGAAAACTAGTGGTGCATTTGCTGGAATACCAGAACCTGAAGGTGGGCTGGCACCATAAGCTAGATTGGCTGGGATAACTAGACGTCGAGTCCCACCAACTTTCATACCAGGAACTCCTTGGGTCCAGCCTGGGATAACTTGGTTAAGTCCAAAAGATACTGTTTGGCCGGTATCTAGCGAGCTCTGGAAAATAATGCCGGTTGCTGCTACAGCTCCGGTGTAGTCGACGGTGACCTTATCACCAGCTTTTACTGTTTGGCCGGTGCCTTCTACAAGATCAGTACTCT
>Ga0097691_1000176_pt1 | contig 58514 bp, 55 predicted proteins | sample NGESurdeep072012_8_FD_72858 | JGI IMG/M metagenome (GOLD analysis project Ga0097691, IMG submission 72858) | Arctic peat soil microbial communities from Barrow, Alaska - NGEE Surface sample 210-1 deep-072012 | ecosystem: Environmental > Terrestrial > Soil > Wetlands > Peat ...
CCAGCCATCATCAGTCGGCTGACATCATTGGTGACAGCCTGCGCGTCGTTGCCCGCTCGGCCGACGGCATCGTCGAAGCCATCGAGGGCACCGCACCCGACCACTACGTCGTCGGCGTGCAGTGGCATCCGGAACGCACCTTGGAATTGGATGACCTCTCGCGCCGCCTCTTCGAATCCTTCATCTCCGCCGCCCGCGACCGCCACGCCAATCCGCGCACGCCGACCACAGATTTTGAATCGTTATCGCGCTAACGTGCTGTTTAGTCGACAACTCGGAAAAATCCGCGCCATACCGTTGCGCCATCCATCAGAGCGTCAACGCGGTACTCGCTACCTTTCAGGTCGCTGACATTGAAACCCCATTTGCTGGTGAGGTACTTTCGTCCGTCGCCGTTGACCTTTTCCGGCGAACTCTCTGCGACCACGACGTTATACAAATCGTATAGCTGGAATTTGACGATTCCGCGAACCTTGAAACGCGGGTCCCAGACGATTGCAACCTCGCCGCTGCCGTCGTGGTGCGAAAACTCGGTCTTGGGTTCCCTCGCGACGGGAGATTCGCCCTTCTTCAATTCAAAATGACTACCAAGTCCTCCCCACAGGACGATCTGCTCTTTGCTTAATGGTGGTGTGAATATCCCCCTGCGTTGGAGTTCTTCAAGTGTGAAGACCACGGCATCGATGGTGGGCACTCGCACGGAATCGATGGGGGTCACTAAGCTTCCCTCCCGCATCGACCACACGCCCCGACCTGTGTCCTCCCAGTGCTTGCCCGGATGCGTGCTCCCGCCCAGCACTCCGATGACGTCTCCGTACTCATTGAGTACGGGTGAGCCGATGGCCGAACCCCAGGTTGGCGACGATACATTCAGGCGCTCCCCGAATTCGGGAAAGGTGTGCTCGCCGGTAATGAACTCGTCCACGACGGTGCGATTTCCTGCAAGGGAGACTTCGAAGGTGAAACACCGATCACCCACGGACCATGACTTTGGCATCGCTGGCCCAAGCGCCGGTGGCGTGTCGCCACTGACCCGCAGGACCGCCCAGTCCTGTGGCCGGTTATACGCAACAACCTGTGTCGACTCGACTCGCCTGCCATCGGGTGGGACCAAGCGCAAGCTGCTCGCTCCGTCGATGATCTGAAACGCCGTAACTGCCAGCCCGCGCCCGATGAAAAACGCCGAACCCGTTCGCAGGCTCTCGCCTTTGGCGTTAAGGACATCGACGGAGGCGCTCGCGGCGAGTGCCTTCTTGTAAATTTCTGCGAGCGCGACGGGCTGCCGATCTGCCACAAAATTGGACGGCTTCTCCCCCGCGACAATCTGGAAGGTGTGCGTTCCTGCTATTCCCCCGTCGGCGCGGACCTCGAGTGACCACATCCCTGGCTTGAATTTTTCGCCGAGGTCAAGGCTCAAGTAACCGCCGAAATGCCGCGCGGTCGCCGCATACTGAAAGTCCGACGTCAGGACAACCTTTCCTTCTGGATTCTTCCAGCGACCCTCGAAGGAATGGTTCCCGATCGTACCTTCCCATTCGAAATAGACGATGACTTGCTTGTCCGCAGGGAGATAGAAGATGGAGCGCCGGTCCTCGACAACAAACTTCCCGTTTTGCTGCGACCCTTTGGTGCCGGAGACGGAGCGCGTAGCGCGAACCCTCGGCTCAATGGGTGCAACCGAGCCCACAGTCTGGGCAAACAGATGCGACGAGGTGAGTGCCACCAGCACAAGGGTAAAAATGTGTCTCATCGGAACCGAACATTGTGCGGCACTCAAACTAGTTCGGCAACTAATAGCTTAATAGTTGACCGCTACGTCCACTATGGGTCGGGGACTAACGGTCAACCCACAACCTACAACTGCTCTACTCCGGATGGCTCGGGCGGCTCTTCGGCTCGTAGTTCACCTTGCCCTCGAACATCTGGTCCGCCAGTCCCATGTTGTACTTCACCGTCGTGATGAACCGCTGGTTGACGATTTCGCCGTTGTGGCTGCGCAGGATCGAGTGCGGAGTGGGAATCCCCTGCTCCAGACGCCAGTTGTCGTACACCTCGACTTCGATGTCCTTCATGCGGTCCGGCGCGCGGTACTCGAATTGCTTCTTGACCGGCAGGTGCGTGTGCTCGTCGAGGAACAGGGTCACCGAATCGTTGTTCTGGTTCAGAAGCGTCACTGAGTCGGTGTGCTTCTGCTCGGCGATCGCGGGGCCGTCGTAAAACAGCGCCGTCTTCGAGTCCTCCAGCCACCCGCGCAATACCGTCTCCAGCGAATGGTTGCGGCGCAGCAGGTACTGCTTCAGGTCCACCGCGTCCATCGACATCGTGCCCTTGTACGTGACCTCGTATCCCTTCTCGCCGTTGTAGACGTACGCCACGTCGCGCTGCTTGGTGAACTCGGTGCGGTCCTTGTCGGGATACTTCCAAAAGCGCCAGAACAACGTGCCCATGCCCGTGGGCGAGCCGTGCGAGTAGCCGTAGGTGCGGCCCTCCTGCTGCATGTCTTTAACGTTGAGCCATGCCTGCCCGCCCATCGCCTGGATGCACTGCCCCAGCAGCGTGCGCGCCTTCTGCGCGTTGACGTCCGGCGGCGAGTTTGGGTTGGCGATGGACTGCCCCGGCTGTCCGCCCGGGGTCGGCGCCTGCGCGGCCGCGCACGTCGAGAGTAGAAGAACGATCAGAACTTTTCGCATAACAGAGTTGCCCAATTAGACGCTCGATCTAGCCTCGTAGCTGCTTTAGAACTTCATTCCTTAAATCTGAAGCCTTGAGCCATGCGCCGCCTCATCCCACCAGCACCGCTCCCCCATTCACGTTAAATATCTCGCCGGTAATGAATCCCGCGTGCTCCGTGCACAGGAACAGGATCGGCGCCGCAATCTCTTCTGGAGTTCCTACCCGTCCCAGCGGGATCAGCCTCAGTGCGCGCTCGCGCGTCGCCGGATCGTTCAGCGCGGGCGCGGCCATCTCCGTGTTCACCCATCCCGGCGCGACGCAGTTCACCCGGATACCGTCGCGCGCCAGTTCCGTCGAAAGCCCCTTCACCATGCTGATCACCGCACCTTTGGCCGCCGCGTAGTCCACGTGAAACGCCTCTCCCCGCTGCCCGGCCGTGGAGCTGACCAGCACCACGTTTCCGCCGCGACCCTGTTTCTTCATCTGCGCCACGCCGTATTTCACCAGCCCAAAGACGCTGTCCAGGTTGATGGCGACGCCCCGCCGCCAGTGCTCTGGCGTCATCTGGTCCACCGGAACATCGCCGGGCGGCCAGATACCGTGGTTCGCCACCACGATGTCGCATGACCCAAATCGCTCCACCGCCGCGCCAATCAATCCTTCCGCCGACTCAACGGTGCTCAGGTCCGCCTGCACGGCGTGACAATTGTCCGCGCCGCATTCTTTTACCAGCGCGTCCGCCGCGTCGCGCCGCCTCTGGTAATTGAAAACGACCTTGGCGCCGGCGCTGACAAACATCCGCACCGCCGCCGCCCCGATTCCACGCGAGCCGCCGCTGATCACCGCCACCCGTCCGGGCACCCTCATCGCTACTGCGTCCATAGGCGAATGAACTTAGCAGAAAGCTATGGCAAAACAAAAACGCGGCCCGTTTCGGCACCGCGCTCTCCAACTATTTTTGTTTTGCACAATTGTTCCACGTGGAACACGGTCAGTCGGTGGGAACGTTCTGCTCTTCAAACAGCGCCGGCTGAACGTCCTCAACTGCAACAAAATCAGTCGGATACTTGCCCGTGTAGCATGCCGTGCAATAGGTCGTGTTCTCGCCGTCGCCGCAAGCTCTTTTCAGTCCCTCGAGTGACGTGTACGCCAAAGAATCGGCGCCAATGAATTCGCGGATCTCGTCCACGGTCTTATTCGCTGCGATCAACTGGCGGCGCGACGGCGTGTCCACGCCGTAGTAGCACGGCGAAATCGTCGGCGGACAGGAAATGCGGAAGTGCACTTCTTTCGCGCCGGCGTTGCGCACCATCCGGACGATCTTGCGGCTGGTCGTGCCGCGCACGAGCGAATCGTCGATCAGCACCACGCGCTTGCCTTCGAGAACGCTCTTCACCGGATTCAATTTCAACTTCACGCCGAAGTCGCGCACGCGCTGTTCGGGCTCGATAAACGTGCGCCCGACGTAATGGCTGCGGATGAGTCCAACGCGGAACGGCAGCCCGCTCTCGGCGGCGTAGCCGATGGCCGCGGGGACGCCGGAGTCGGGCACGGCGCAAACGATGTCGGCGTCCACCGGGGCCTCGCGCGCCAGCTGGCGGCCAAGCGCTTCGCGGCTCGCGTTCACCGAGCGGCCGAAGACGACGGAGTCGGGGCGCGAAAAATAAACGTGCTCGAAGATGCAGGAGGTCTGCGGTGCAGCCGTGGCGAAAGAGCGCGAGGTCACGCCTTCGGGCCCAACGACAATCAACTCGCCGGGCTTGACGTCGCGCTCGAAGGTCGCGCCGATCAGGTCGAACGCCGTGCTCTCGCTGGCGAAAATGATCGAATCGCTCAAGCGGTTGCCGCTGGCGGGAATACGTCCCATGGAGAGCGGACGGAAGCCGCGCGGGTCGCGGGCGGCAAACACTCGGTCGCGCGAGAGCATGACCAGCGAAAACGCTCCGTCGATGCGGCGCAGTGCGTCGGCAATCGCTTCCGGCATGGCGCACTCGCGCGAGTGCGCGATCAAGTGAACGATCACCTCGGTATCGCTGGAGGTCTGGAAGATGCTGCCGTCGGCTTCGAGCCGCGAGCGAATATTCGCCGCGTTGACCAGGTTCCCGTTGTGCGCGACCGCGATCATGCCCTTGTTGCAATCGACGCGGATGGGCTGCGCGTTGAGGATGGCCGAGTCGCCGGTGGTCGAATAGCGCGTGTGTCCGATGGCGCTGGCACCCGGCAGTTGCGCGAGCACGGGCGCGGTGAAAATATCGCCGACCAGGCCCATCGCCTTATGGGTGCGGATATGGGTGCCGTCGCAGGCGGCGATGCCGGCCGACTCCTGTCCGCGATGCTGCAACGCGTGCAGTCCGAGATAGGCGAGGGTCGAGGCCTCGGGATGGCCGTAGATGGCCACCACGCCGCACTCTTCACGAAATTTGTCGAGTGAAAGTAGCATTCAGTCGCCAGTCATTAGTCGCCAGCCAAGACTTCAACAAACTCAACCAAGGCCGGCGGTTCGGGTATTTCGTCGCCGTCTTCTCGCATTCCAGCGAGGTGCATCTCCATCGCTTCCCCGATCAGCCTGCGTACTTCGTCGAGCGTTCCGCCGGCAGCAACGCAACCCGGCAAGTCCGGGACGTGCGCGCTGTAGCCCGTTCGCGACGTCTCGAAGAACACCGGATATCGCATCGTGTCGTCCCTTCGGGACTCGTATTCAACTCTGGCATCGTACCCAGGACTTACGTCCAGGGCTATGAACTAGCTCTTCGGAAAGAAATCCGGCACCAGGCGCTCTTCCTTGTCCGTGTGCAAGGCTCGTTCGAGCGACATTTCGTACGCCGGCTTCAAGTCCGACACTTTCGCGGCGACGACCTTACGACCGTCCAGCATGATTTCCAGATTTTCGCTAATGGTCTCGCCGACCGGGATCACGCCCACGCCGTATTTTCCCGCTACTTCTTTGATTCTTCCACTCTTTTCCGCGGTGCAGGAAATCAAGATCCGGCTGGCGTCTTCACCAAACAGAACGTACTCGGCAGGTAGTCCGTCGGAACTAAGGTTAAGCCGCGCACCGATCCCGCCCGGGAAGCACGCTTCGGCAGCGGCGACCGCCAATCCGCCGTCGGAGCAATCGTGCGCGCTCTCCAGCAGGCCCTGGCCGATCAGGTCAATCACGCAGTTCTGCAATGCGGCTTCCTGCTCCAGTTCCAGCGCGGGCGGAAAACCCCAAACCTGGCCCAGAATTTCCTTGGCATATTCCGACGAACCAAATTCGACTTCAGCGTCCGTCGCATCGCCCGCTTCCGATGCGCGGAGGAGAAGCAGCGTGCGCCCCTCGGCGCGGAAGTGGTGCGTCATTGCCTTCGACGCATCTTCCAGCAGGCCGACGATGCCGAGCACCGGCGTGGGATAAATCCCATCGCCCAAGGTTTCGTTGTAAAAGCTGACGTTACCGCCGGTGATGGGCACTTCCAGCGCTTCGCAGGCGCGCGTGATGCCGTCAATCGTCTGCGAGAACTGCCACATGATCTGCGGCTTCTCGGGATTGCCGAAGTTCAGGCAATTGGTCGCGCCGATGGGACGCGCGCCGGTGCAGGCGACGTTGCGCGCGGCTTCGGCGACGGCGTGCTCGGCGCCGAGCTTGGGATCGAGCCAGCACCAGCGTCCGTTGCCGTCCAGAGCCATGGCCAGCGCGCGCTCGGTGCCCTTGACGCGAATCACGCCCGCATCGCCCCCCGGCCGCTGCACGCCGACAAGCTGCACGTAGCTTTCATACTGCTCGGTGATCCAGCGCTTGGAACAGATGTTGGACGAGGCGAGCAGGCGTTCGAGGTCCTTGGTCAGGTCCTGCTTCGCGCCGAGCGTGATGCTCTCCGGCTTTTCGCGCGCGACGTTCGGCTCCCAACGCTGCATCGGACGGTTGTACACCGGCGCCTCGTCGGTAAGCGCCTGGTTGGGAATGTCGGCGACAACTTCTCCGTGGTGCTTCACGCGCATGCGGCCATCGTTCGTGACGTGGCCGACGGTGGCGGCGTCCAGACCCCACTTGCGGAAGACGGCGAAGACTTCGTCCTCGCGACCCTTCTCCGCGACCAGCAGCATGCGCTCCTGCGACTCGCTGAGCATGATCTCGTAGGACGACATTCCGGTCTCGCGCTGCGGGACCAGGTCGAGTTCGATTTCCAACCCCACGTGTCCGCGCGCGCCCATCTCGCAGGTGGAGCAGGTGAGTCCGGCGGCGCCCATGTCCTGGATGCCGACCACGGCGCCCGTCTGCATGGCTTCCACGCACGCTTCCAGCAGCAGTTTCTCGAGGAACGGATCGCCGACCTGCACGTTGGGCCGCTTCTGCTCGCTCTCTTCGCTGAATTCCTCGCTCGCCATGGTCGCGCCGTGGATACCGTCGCGCCCGGTCTTGGAGCCGACGTAGATCACTGGGTTCCCGACGCCCGAAGCTTTCGCGTAAAAAATCTGGTCGCGGCGGACCAGGCCCAGCGCGAAGGCATTGACCAGCGGGTTCTGCGAGTAACAGGACTCAAACTTGGTTTCGCCGCCCAGGTTAGGCACACCGAAACAGTTGCCGTAGCTGGCGATGCCGCTGACCACGCCTTCGAGGATCGCGTGGTTGTGGTGCACCGCGCCTTGATCGAGGAAGTCGCCGAGCGTCGGGACCGCGTGCTTGACCTGCATGATAGGTCCGAAGCGGAGCGAGTCCATCACCGCGACGGGACGCGCGCCCATGGTGAAGATGTCGCGCAGGATGCCGCCAACACCGGTCGCCGCACCCTGGAACGGTTCGATAAACGAAGGGTGGTTGTGCGACTCGATCTTGAAGGCGCAGGCCCAGCCGTCGCCGATGTCGATGATGCCCGCGTTCTCGCCCGGTCCCTGCAACACGCGCTTGCTGCGCGTGGGCAGGCGCTTAAGGTGCACGCGCGACGATTTGTAGGAGCAGTGCTCGCTCCACATCACGCTGAAGATGCCGAGTTCGGTGAGCGTGGGCTCGCGGCCACCGAGCAGGTCCAGAACCTTTTTGTACTCGTCAGGCGAAAGGCCGTGCTCGCGGACGACTTCGGGGGTGATGTCAGGCATGGGGGGAGAACCTTGGGGTATTGTAGCGGGTGGGGAAAACGACAGCATTCCCGATTCCCGCCGGGATGCAAAACTCTACCGGAGTGAAGCCATCGATGCCATTTCTCAACATTCGTGCTTTCGCAATCGTGCTCGCATGCGTGTTCTTGAACCCTGCCGCCGCAATCGCCCAGAACGCGGCCTCCAAGCCGTACCGCGAGGGACCCGTCTGGGATATTGCCTTTGTCCGCGTGAAATACGGCATGGAGGACAAGTACCTGCGCTACCTCGCCGACGAATGGAAGCGCGAGCACGAGGCAATGAAGAAGGCCGGATACGTCCTGGATTTCAAAGTGCTGGTTACCGAGCCGCACGATGAGAAGGACTACAACGTGATCCTGCTGACCGAATTCAAGGACCTGGCGAGCCTGGAGTCGGAGGCCGGGAAGCGCGATGCACTCCGCGAAAAACTCTTTGGTGGCGCGCAGGCCGTCGATCACGGGAACGACGAACGAATGAGTTATCGCGAGATTCTTGGTACCCGGCTCAGCCGCGAAATCATTCTTGAACCCAAGCCGACCCGCCCGCGCTGAGTGGTTCTTCGACCCAGTCGGCTAAACTGTGCGCATGAAATCCGTGATCGTCGGTACCGCCGGACACATCGACCACGGCAAGAGCGCGCTGGTGCGGGCCCTGACCGGCACCGACCCCGACCGCCTGGAAGAAGAGAAGCGGCGCGGGATCACGATTGATCTCGGGTTCGCGCACCTGGAGATGCCCGCGAGCGAGCTCCGGCAGGATGCCGAAGCAACTGCCGGCAAGATGCCGGCGCTACAAGAAACGTTGCGGCTGGGGTTCGTGGATGTGCCCGGGCACGAGCGCTTCGTGCGCAACATGCTGGCCGGGGCGGGCGGAATCGACGTCGTGCTGCTGGTCGTCGCCGCCGACGAGGGCATCAAGCCGCAAACGCGCGAACACTTCGACATCGTTCGCCTGCTGAATATCCCGCGCGGCATTGCCGTCCTGACCAAATCAGACTTGGTGGATGCGGAAACCCTCGATGTAGTGCGCCTGGAAGTCGAGGAGCACCTGCGCGGATCGTTCCTGGAAGGCGCGCCCACCGTGCCGGTGAGCTCCAAGACCGGCGCAGGGCTGGACGACCTGAAGCGCGCACTGGCGCTGGTAGCAAGCGAAGTGCGCGCCAAGGATTCGCAGGCTGCGCCGCGGCTGCCGATTGACCGCGTGTTTTCGATGAAGGGATTCGGCACGGTGGTGACCGGGACCCTGGTTTCGGGCACGATCCGCAAAGAGCAGGAACTGCAGGTCTTTCCCGGCGACCGTTTGTTGCGCGTGCGTGGCGTACAGGTGCACGGCGCGCCGGCGGAGCAGGCGGTGGCGGGCGAGCGGACAGCGCTCAATCTTGCTGGCGTTGACGTCAGCGAACTGGCGCGCGGAATGACGTTGAGTGTGCCGGGTACGTTTCAGGCGACGGCGCGCGTGGACGTTGCGCTGACCCTGTTGCGCGATGCGAAGCCGCTGAAGGACCGGGCAAAGGTGCACGTGCACTTCTACACGGCGGAAACGATCGCGGAAGTGGTGCTGATTGGACCGGCTGAGGGTGGCCGGGCTACCAACGACAATAAATCGCTGCGTGCGGGCCAGACGGTATATGCGCAGTTGCGGATGCGGGAGCCGTGGCTGGTGCTGCCGGGAGACCGGTTCATCATCCGTCAATTCTCGCCCGTGGTCACGATCGGCGGCGGCGTGGTGCTGGACGCGGAGCCTCTGGCTAAGAAGACGGCGAGCAAAGAACGCGTCGCGTTTTTGCAGACACTGGAGCCAGGAACGCACGCCGAGGTTCTGGCCGCGCGAGTGGCAAGGCGCGGAACCGCCGGCCTGACGATCGAAGCGGCCGTCGCGGAAACCGGATGGTGGCCGAAAAAGCTGGTGGAAGATGCTGCCGCAAGCCTGGTGCGCGTAGGCGACGTGCTGGTCAGCAGCGAGGCGTATGCGCAGGCAAAGCAGGAGATCGTGGCGGCGTTGGCAGCGTTCCACAAAGCGAATCCGCTGGTGTCCGGCGCCGGCAGGGGCGAACTCATGGAAAAACTTGGGCTCGAAGAAACCGTGTTCCACTCGCTGATGGAAACGCTGGTGCGCGAGAAGAAGCTGGAGGTCAGCGGCGAGCAGGTACGCTTGGCCGGACGCGGCGTCGCCATGAAGGACGACGAAGCCGAGTCGCAGCGGCAGATCGAGCAGGCGTTCGCCTCGGCGGGCCTGAAAGTGCCGGCGCTCAAGGACGTGCTCGCCGGGCTGAAAGTGGACCGGGCGCGGGCGCAGAAGATAGTGACGCTGCTGCTGCGTGACCGCGTGCTGGTGAAGCTTTCGGACGACCTGGTATTTCATCGCGACGCGCTGGACTGGTTGCGGAAGACGCTCGCGGCCCAAAAGGCCACGTCGCCGAAGATCGATGTGGCGAAGTTCAAGGACCTCGCCGGCGTCTCGCGCAAGTACGCTATCCCGCTGCTGGAGTGGCTGGACCGCGAGAGAGTGACGCGGAGAGTGGGGGATGAGCGGATCATCCTATGATTTGAAATTGGAAATTTGAGAATTTGAAATTAGTTAAGAGTGGCTCGCTGACAAATTTCAAATTCTCAAATCCTCAATTACAAATGCCTACGCTCTTTACCATCGGCCATTCCACCCGCAGCTTCGACGAGCTGGCCGAAGCGCTGCAGGCGCACGGGATTCGCGTGCTGGTGGATATCCGCTCGTTTCCTGCGTCGCGTCGCCTGCCGCACTTCAACCGCGAAAACCTGGAGCAGGAGTTGCCCAAGCGCGGGATCGAGTATGTCTGGATGAAGGAACTCGGCGGCCGGCGCAAGAAGATCCGTAGCGACTCTCCCAACACCGCGCTACGCAGCGATTCCTTCCGCAACTACGCCGACTACATGCTCACGCCGGAATTTCAGCAGGCCGCGGCGGAACTGGTGCGCATGGCCGAGGAGAGGCCGCTGGCCTACATGTGCGCCGAGCGGGTGTGGTTCCGCTGCCATCGCATGATGTTGTCGGACTACCTGGTCGCGCACGGGCACACAGTGCTGCATATCGACGGAACGGGCACGGCGCGTCCGCACAAGCTGATGGAAGTGGCGCGCGTGGTGGACGGCCAGTTGATTTACAACGGCGAAGAATTGTTCTGAACGGCTCTCGCCATACGATGCCACGGATGCGGAGCCACGTCGCATGCAATCGAGATCTGGAATTTCAGTAGCTACTCTCGATTTCTCTGGCCCGCTGGGACGGGTTGCGCTATTAGTCCTAAGGGTCAGCGGACGAGATGCGGTGGTCCGCTCCCGCTTCGCACGATCGAAAGATGCCTCAAGGCGCCGACACCTTTCTGCTCGAACTGTTCGCCATCTTTGTATGCGCGAAGGCGTTCGCCGAACTGTTTGAGCAGCTCTCCCTGCCCGCGGTACTGGGCGAAATCCTGGCCGGGGTAATCTTTGGACCGCACCTGACGGCGCTGATCGTACCCAGCGACACGGTCGAATCGCTGGCGGAAATCGGCGCCATCTTTTTACTCTTTACGGTTGGGCTGGAAACGCGCCCCGGAGACCTGATCAAGGTCGGGCGGCAATCGCTGCGCGTGGCGGTGGCGGGTGTGGTCGCGCCCTTCCTGCTCGGGTTCACTTATCTCTATTGGAAGGGCGGGCCGCTGCACGAATCGGTATTCGTGGCGGCGGCGATGGTGGCGACCAGCGTCGGCATCACGGCGCGCGTGCTCAGCGACCTGCACGCGCTGAATACGCGCGAGGCGCGCATCATCCTGGGCGCGGCGGTGTTCGACGACATACTCGGCATGGTGGTGCTCACGATCGCGGCCGGAGTAGCGGACGGGCGATCGTTTCAGTGGCTGCACCTGGGCATCCTGACCGCCGAGGCGGTCGGCTTTGCCGTCTTCATGATCTTTATTGGCCCGCGCCTGGTGCGGCGAATCCGTCCGGGACTGAAGCGCATGTCGTCGCACGACGCGCCGCTGGTCCTGGCGCTGGCCATCTGCCTGGGCCTGAGCGTGGCGGCGACGAAGATCGGCATGGCGGCGATCATCGGCGCCTTCTTCGCCGGCCTGGTGTTCGCCGACTACTCGCCGGAGTGGAACCTGCAACCGCGGGCGCACGCCATCGTGGAATTCCTGGCGCCTTTCTTCTTTTTCGTCATGGGCGCGCAGCTCGACGTCCACCTGTTCACCGGTCGGGTCTGGGTGACGGCCATTGTGATTTCGCTGCTGGCGATCGTCTCGAAGGTCCTGGGCTGCGGCCTGCCCATGCTGCCGGACGGCATCAAGACCGCGGCCAAGGTCGGCGTGGGAATGTTGCCGAGGGGCGAAGTGGCGCTGATCGTGGCGCTCATTGGATTGCAGACGAAGGCGATCTCTCAGCAGGCATACGCGGTGGTGATTTTCATGGCCGCGGTCACAACTATGCTCGCACCGCCGCTGCTGCGCTATCTATTCCGTGATACGGCCCAGTCGGCCCCGTCCGATGATCTGGAGGACGAACTGAGCCGTACGAGCCTGGGTTGAGGCGGATTATTTTGGCGCCACGGCCGAAGCGAGCTTGTTCTGCGCCATGGTGAGAGCATTGCGCGCGTATTGGGCCTCCGCGCCCTCGGGCGCGTGATCGAGAAACGCCTGGTACTCGTGGACCGCGCCGGCGAAGTCGTTGCGGTCCATCATGATCGTTGCCATGAGCAGAGAGACCTTCGGGAGCCTGGAGTTCGGGTCGAGCTTTCGCGCCGCGTGCACCGACGCGTCCGCCTTGTCGAGGTTGTGCATTTTGTAGTAGGCGAGAGCGTTGTAATAGTAGCCGGCCGGGTAATTGTAAGGGTCCAACGCGACTAACTTGTCGCTGTAATCCGCCGCGCTTCCCCAATCCTCTTTGCCGGCGGCGAGAACAATCAGCGTAAAGTACGGACGTACGAATCGCGGGTCAGCCGCAATGGCTTTCTGGCTCGAAGTGCGCGCGTTATCGAAATCCCTGGCCTTCAGGTAAACGTCCGACAACTCGGCCCACGCTTCGGCGTAATTCGGATAGAGTTCGACCGCCTTCGCAAATTCGTTTTTTGCTTCCTCCACATTCTGTTTTTCGAGCGCCTTACGGCCGTGATCATAGGCCTTTTTCGCGTTGGAGGGAGCTTGCAGCGAGGTGATGCTGACGGTGGAGCCGCCAACCTTTGTCAGGCGGCGCAACACCAGCGTGCCCACGTTGGGATCGTCGAAGGCGCGGCGGCCGGTAAGCTGGATCGTGTTGGAGGTCGCTCCGGCAGACACAGCTCTAAGTTCGCAACCGTTCAGGCTCCGTCCACCGGATGAATTGCCGCCGAAGGATGAATTGCCGCCGAAGGATGAATTGCCGGACAATCCGCTCGTGCCACCGGGCCGCATCATCGGGTCGAGCGCTTCGGAGCCGACGCTGGCGTCCTGCAACATCATCATGGGCTGCCGGTCATCGATTGTGATCGAGAAGTAGCCCCTCGAATCGGTGTACGCTTCGCGGCGCGACTTGCCGTTGCACACGCGCTCGATGCTGACTCGATCGGCCGGCAGAGTTCCGTCGTCCATGACCACGCGTCCGGTAAGATTGATCGGGCGCTGCAGATCCTGGTCCTGTATGGGCGGGATGTTCTTTCTGCCGGGTGTAATCGTGCCGGTGGTGGTGGTGGTGGTCGGGGTCTTGGTGCCGCCGCCACTCGATCCGGTCGAACCGGTGCCGCCGGTTTGGGCGAATGCAAGCGTCGAGGAGAGTACGAGTAGAACGACTACGCGGCTAGTTGAGAAAGTCATGGAAGTACCTCGCGATCGGCGCCAAGCCACAGCGCTTAACGATATACCCGGCAAGCGGAGGCGGGCGCCATCCTAAAGAGAACCGGCCCACGTCTATGGTTACGGAATCGTATGGCGAAGGAAAGGTTGCGTCAACTGCGGCTTTTTGCGCCCGAATGCTGAAACAGCCCGGGCAGAATCTCCCCGGCATTGCCGAGGACCACCTGCTGGAAAAGGATGCGGTTCGCCGGCTCTTCCAGCCCCACGTAACAGCATGTCCGCACACAACCTTTGAGCTTCGCTTGGGCGACGAAACCGGCCGCCGGATGGACTACCCCGGAGGTCCCAATTGCCACAAAAATGGTGCAAAACTCCAGTTCGCGAAAGATCCGGTCGAGGTGGAAGGGGACCTCGCCGAACCAGCAGATATGGGGACGTACCTGCCCCCCGCAGGCAAGGCATTTGGGCAGTTCCTCTTCGTAAGTCTTGCGGTCGTCGAAGGGAGGGCGGCCGCAGGAGCCGCAGCGGCTCTGGAAGAGGTTTCCGTGCATGTGCAGGACGCGGGTGGACCCGGCCTGCTCGTGCAAGTCATCCACGTTCTGCGTGCAGATCAGGAGGCGATCGCCGAGGGCCGCTTCCAACTGGGCGAGCGCGACGTGCGCCGGGTTGGGCTTCTTGTCGGCGGCTGCCTTCCGGCGCATCGAGTAGAACTCCCACACCTGTTTCGGGTTGCGGCGCCAAGCCTCAGGCGTCGCGACCTCCTCGAACCGGATCCCGTTCCACAGGCCGTCGGAGTCCCGGAACGTAGAGATGCCGCTCTCGGCGCTGATACCCGCGCCAGTCAGTACAAAGACGCGGTCTTCCGGGCCCACCTCGATCATCCGCGTTCCACTCCCAGGGCCTTCTGAATCTCGCCCGCAATATTGTCGGACAGGCGGCGCAAAGTGTCTTCGCTCTCGGCTTCCACCATGACCCGGGCCAGCGCTTCGGTCCCAGAATATCGTACTACGACACGTCCGCATCCATGCAGCGCCTGTTCCGCGCTGCGGATAGCGCTGGCGACGGACGGAAACTCTTCGAACGGACGCTTCTCCCGCACGCGCACGTTCTTGATCGTCTGCGGATACACCGCCAGGTCCGCAACCAGTTCTTCCAGCGGCTTGCCCGCGCGTACCAGCACTTCCATCACGCGCAGCGCGGTCAGCAGGCCGTCGCCGGTGGTGGAGTCGCCGTCGCGGAAAATAATATGCCCGGACTGCTCTCCGCCCAGTGAGGCGCCGGTCTTTTGCATCTGCTCCAGCACGTACTTGTCGCCCACGGGAGCGCGCAGCATGCGAATGCCGCTGCGCTGGAGCGCCACTTCCAGGCCCATGTTCGACATCGTCGTCGCCACCACGGTGTCGCCGCGCAGCAAGCCCCGCGCCTGCATGTCCCGCGCCGTGAGCAGCAGGACCGCGTCACCGTTCATCACGTTGCCGCGCGCATCGCTGAACAGGGCGCGGTCGGCGTCGCCGTCAAAGGTGACCCCCAGGTCGAACGCGCCCGGGGATTGCGCGACGGCGGCGGCAACCACGCCCGGATGCAGCGCCCCGCAGCTTTCGTTGATATTGCGCCCGTCGGGCCGGTCGTGCATGAAACGCGCCTGCACTCCGCAGCGCGAGAAGACCTCGTGTGCAACCGGCGTCGACGCGCCATTGGCGCAGTCCACCAGCACGCGCAGACCTTTCAGCGCGCCGGCCGGAACCGACGAGGCCAGCCACTCCACGTACTCGCGCAGCAGCTCGGGATCGGTGCCGCCACCGGGTAGTTGCTGGGCATGATCGTCGGCGCCATGAACGTCGTCGCCGGGTTGCGCCTCGCGCTGGTTGTGCAGATGGGAAAAGATGTCGGCCTCGAGCTTTTCTTCTAGCTCGTCGGAGAGCTTGTAACCGTCGTGGCCGAAGATCTTGATGCCGTTGTCGGTCCACGGATTATGCGAGGCGGAGATGACCACGCCGGCCTCGAAATTGCGGCGGGCGAGCAAGGCGATGGCGGGGGTGGTAATCACGCCGGCATGCCGCACCCGGGCGCCGGCGGAACGCAATGCGCTGGAGAGCGTGGCAGCAATCCACGGGCTGGATTCGCGCGTGTCCTGGCCGATGACGACTCCGGCGCTTCCGTGCTGTGCCGCAAGATGCCTACCCAGCGCGGCCCCGGCGGCACCCACGGTCGCCTGGTCCAGGGGCGGATCTCCGGCCACACCGCGAATTCCATCCGTGCCGAACAACATCCTCATCGGCCCATTTTCCTCTCTGCATGGGAACTTGCTGGATGGATTTTAGCGCACTGCGGCGCCGGCGCCGCTGCCGATCGGCTCAGCGTGGCGTGTTTTTCTGCGTCGTGACCGTGACATGAATCGGGTTGGGATCGGCGAGACGCACCAGGGGATCGGCCACATAGGCATGGGTGACGAAGGTCGCGCTGCCCACCACGCCCGTGGCGTCCACCGGGTCGGTGACCGCCGCTTCCACATCCTGCACGTGCCTCGCGGGGCCAATGATGGTGATGGTATTCGGATTGGCCTGCACTTTTTCAATGCGGTAGCCGGAGGCAAACGTGCCGATGACGCGCGGCTTGACCTCGACTTGGCGCGTCGCGCGTGCGTCGAAGCTGAGCCGCATCTGGCTGGGTACCGCCTGCACCACTTCGATTCCGTCCGGAACGCGGATACGGCGGGGGTTCAAATCGTAAGTGCGTTCGCCCGGCTTGGCCTGTTCCAGATCGATGATGGCGTGGACCTCCGAAGCGGACAGGTCGCGCACCTCCCGCACCGGCCCGCGCACTCGCACCTGTACCTGGGGAATGACCTCGGTGCTGATCTCCAGGTGCTCTGGCGAATTGTGAAATTCCACCGGGACGCTGATGGCCACTTCGGCCACCGGCTCGCGCGTGACTGCGAACCACAACAAAACTGCGGCGATCAGCGCCACGACCTTGAGACCGAAATTCCGGAAGACGTATTTGCGGAAGAAATCCACGGCTAGTCTCCCCTCGAGTCGGTGCGCTCCAATTTCGGCGGCAGCATGTCGCGCTCTTCGGTTTCTTCGGTCCCGATGGCGGTCGGCAGGGTGCTGCGCGGAACGTACCGCCGCACCAGTTCGCTGAGCCGCTCGCGCAGTTCGTCGGCAGTCATGTCGCGTTCGATGTTTCCGGAAACCGCCAGGCTGATCGCGCCCGTCTCTTCCGAGACGATCACCGCGATGGCGTCGGTCTCCTCGGTGATCCCGATACCCGCGCGATGCCGCGTGCCCAGCTGCGTGGAGAGCACGGGATTCATGGAGAGCGGCAGGAAGCACGCCGCGGCCGAAATGCGGTCCTTCTGAATAATCACGGCGCCGTCGTGCAGCGGGGCGCTGGGACGAAAGATGGTGGCGAGCAAGTCATAGCTCACCTGCGCGTCCAGCGGCACGCCGCTTTCGATATAGGTGCGCAGGCCGATATCGCGTTCGATGACGATCAATGCGCCCGTCTGGTTCTGTGAAAACAGGTTGGCCGCAAGCACGATGTCGTCGTAGCTTTCCGCCACCGCGCCCGACACGCGGGAAAAAGTGAACTTGCGGCCGAGCTTGGCCAGCGCAAAGCGGATCTCACCCTGGAAAACGACGATGAGGGCAAAAATCGCGTAGGGCAGCAGGTTGCTCATCACCCAGATTACGGTGCGCAACTCCAGCCGCAGCGCCAGGTAATAGGCAAGGGCGATGCTGCCGACCCCGAACAGCACCGGCATCGCGCGCGTGCCCTTGATGAGCGCGAGAAACTCGTAAATGAGCACGGCGACGAGGACGATGTCGAGCACCGACTGCGCCGACACCTGTGGCCACCGCCCCGTAAGGTGCGAGAACATGATAAAAGTTCCAGTGCTGCCTGTCTCTGCCGTACAACCCTCATCGCATCCTGCGCCACGATGAGGAAACGCCTCGCCAGTTGTTCATTGTAAAGCAAGGGTTCAAGTCGGATCGTCATCGGCCATTGAATTCAGCCCTCAGAAACTTGAGAAAATGGGGGCCCGCACGCTTAAAATACAGTTGATGAGCATCGAAATTCGCAACCCTGCGCTTGAGGAACGGATACAGAAACAGCTCGAGGCGACTGGTTCCAACAGCATCGAGGAAGTTCTGCTCCGCCTGCTCGAAGCGAAGGAAGAGCAGGATCGCTGGCTGCGCGAGAATCGCGAAGGCATTGATGCAAAGATTCGTCATGGAATTGAGCAACTCGATCGCGGCGAAGGAATCCCCGACTACGAGCTTCGAGCGCGCCTGGCAAAACTGAAGTCAAGACCGAAATGAACGTTCGCTACGTTCTCGCCCCGGCAGCGGAAAACGACCTGAGTGAGATATGGCATTACATCAAGCAAGAAACCACCGCTGACGTCGCCGATCGAATCCAAGCTGCAATTCTTGATAAGTTCGATTTCCTTGCACACAATCCCGGGGTCGGACATTCCCGCAAAGATCTCACCGCGCTGCCGGTGAAGTTCTTCCCTATATACGCTTACCTGATTGTCTATCGTCAGACAACGCCTTTGGAAATAGTCTCAGTCCTCCACGGGCGGCGGGAAGTAGGTAGGCTTCTTAAGGACCGGACTTAGGAGTTTTCCTCGGTGCCTTCCACTCGCGCGCGAATTTGCCCGCGGTGCACACGCGCCCGGATCTCCTCGCCCGGCTTGACCTGTTTTGCTTCCTTCACCAGGTTTCCAGCGGAGTCGAACACGAGCGAGTAACCGCGTTCCAGGATGTTCAGCGGCGAGAGGGCGTGCAGGCGTCCTTGCGCCTGGTTGAGGCCCGCTCGCAGACGCTGCAGGTTGGAGCGCAGGGTGGCCGCAAGCGCATGTTCCTGCGCATGCAGGTCGCGCTGCATCACGCCCAGCACGCGGCGCAGATCGTGCGAACGGACGCGCGCTCCGGCGACATCGAGCCTGCGCCGAAAAGTCTGCAACTGTTGGCGGTGCGCGGCGGCCATGCGGAAGACGAGTTCGTCGATACGCTGGGCGCGCCGTCCGATGGCCTGCTGCATGCGCGCTAACGCCCCGTGCTGGGCCAGTTGCGTCAGCCGCTGGCGCGACATCAGTAACTGGTAGCGTGTTGCCCGCTGCATCCGCGTGCGCAGCGTGCCCACGCGCTCCTCCAGGCGATGGCGTGACTCGATGACGAGTTCCGCAGCGGCCGACGGCGTCGGCGCGCGCAGGTCGGCGACAAAGTCGCAGATGGTGAAGTCGGTTTCGTGGCCCACGGCCGAGATTACCGGCAGCTCCGACGCTGCGATCGTGCGCGCCAATCCTTCGTCGTTGAACGCCGCCAAATCCTCCAGCGACCCGCCGCCGCGCGCGACCACGATCACGTCCACGCGCTTGGCGCGGTTGAAGTACTTCACGCCTGCACTGACCTCCGACGGAGCGGAAGCGCCCTGCATCTGCGCGGGATAAATCAGCACGTTCACGCCGCGATGACGGCGGCGAAGGATGTTGAGGATGTCATGGATCGCGGCGCCGCGCGGCGAAGTCACGACTCCGACCCGGCGCGGAAACGCTGGAATGGGCTTCTTGCGCGCGGCATCGAACAGCCCTTCCGCCGCCAGCTTCGCCTTGAGCTGCTCGAAGGCAATTTGCAGTGCACCCGCGCCTTTTGGTTCGAGGAACTCGGCGGAGAGTTGCAATTCCCCGCGCGGCTCGTAGACGGTGAGGCGTCCGCGGGCGATGATCGCCATTCCGTCAGCAAGCTTGAAGCGCAGCAGGCGCGCCTGCGAGCGGAACATCACCACGCGCATTTGCGAGCCTTCATCCTTGAGCGTGAAATACATGTGTCCCGATTCGGCCGGACGGAAGTTGGAGACTTCGCCCTCGACCCACACGTCGGTGTATTCGCGCTCCATGCGCGTGCGCACCGCCGACATCAGGTCGCGCACGGTCCAGATGCGGCGCTGCGGCTGCGCCTCGAAGCCGAACCCAAGCTGGTCGGAGAGGGACATTACGGGGAGTTTAACAAAGCCAAGGAAGTGTCATCCTGAGCGAAGCGAAGGATCTATGAATTTGCCTTTGAGGGTTGGAATTCATAGATCCTTCGCTTCGCTCAGGATGACAGGGATTCCTTGGGCTTGAACGTTATTTCTTCCCGTCGTCAAGGAGGGCGTTGACGATCTGGTCGATGCTCTGCATGGCGATCGCGCTGGAGACGTTGTAGTTGTTCGACATCACCGAGAACGCGATGCGATCACCCTTTGCCGTCGTCGCGTAACCGGACAAGGTGCTCACGTGGCTGAGGGAGCCGGTCTTGGCGCTGATCTTCCCTTGCCCCGCACTGTTGCGGAAGCGCTCGGCCAGGGTGCCGTCCACGCCGGCGACGGGCAGCGTGTCGGCGAATTGTGTCCCCCACGGCTGCTTGCTGGCATAGAGCAGCAGCTTGACGACGGCGTGCGGCGTCACCAGGTTCTGACGCGAGAGGCCGGAACCGTCGAAGAAGACATATTCGTCGGAGCGGATATCGGCTTGCGACAGCATCCCGCGCAGCACTTCCGAACCTGCCTCAATCGTTCCCGCCGTACCTCTTTCGCGGCCGAGCAGACGCAGCAGAAGCTCGGCGTGCAGATTCTGGCTGTCTTTGTTGACGATCGGCAAATCCTGCGCCAAAGGCTGCGACTTGTACGTTCCCAGCACCAGCGACGGGATCGTGCGCGGCCCGTTGCGGGGGATGTCGCCGCCGCCGCTTTGCGCCGTGGCCGTCACGGTGAATGTCGAAAGGTTCGCCAGTTCCAGGTGCTTGGCGCGCGCGCGACCGTAAATCGTAATGCCGCGCTCTTCCAGCATGCGGCGGAAGAGACGCGCCGCAAAATCGGCGGGGTCGTCGATCGCCAGCGACTCGTGGAATCCCGGATCGTCGGCGGGTATCGTGCCCCACAGCGTGAGCTGCTTGGCGCCCGGCTCGCGCAAGATGCTGACGATGCGCGGACCGGTGCCGGCGGGCGTGGTCATGATGCGGTTGTCGAGCTGGTAGTAGTCGGGGAAAGGCTCGATGCTGATGAACGCCTTCTCGCCCGGACTTCCGCCCGGTTGCACGCGCACGAACTGGACGTTGTCGTTGATGGTGAGCGCGGAAACCGGCGCGCCCCACTCGCGGCTCATGTCGTCCTGCGACCAGCCGTCGGCATAGCGCTCGAAGGCGAAGAAGGTGTCGTCGCCGACGATGTCGCCGTCAATGTAGCGCACACCCTTCTGGATGAGCTGATCGGCGAGTTGCTGCAGCACGATCATCGGCGCCAGGCGCCGCTGCGGGCCGGGGACGTACGGTAGTGTGCGGCCGGAAAGATTGGGGTCGCCGCGTCCGACGAGCACCACGTCGCCGGTGAGGCGTCCGTACTTGTCGAGCAAGCCGTTGGTCTCGACCGTGGTCTGGAAGCGGTAGTCGGGGCCGATCAGCGCCAGCGCCGCCGCGGTGGTGAACAACTTGGTGTTCGACGCGGGCGTGAAAAGCTTGTCGCCGTTGTATGTGTAGAGCGTCTTGCCGGTGGTCAACGAGACCGCTTCCACTCCCCAGAAGCCGCGCGCGACATCGGGCTGGTTCAAGACGCGCTCGATGCGCTCGTGCTGCGACCTGGGTTCTTTCTCCCGCTTTTTCTCGGATGTAGGCTTTACGTTTTTCTGACGGGGATTTCTGGGAACAGGAGCGGCTACGGCCAGTTGCACACTGAGGAGCAGGGCCACGAAAACGGCAATGTGGCGAATGCGGTACATGGGAGTAGACATCTTAAGTTTAGCACTGTTTTGAAACCGTATTCCGTATCACGGGAATTGCGGCCGGAATATGGGATACGGAATACGCCTTGTAGAATTGCCCACATGCGTCCTTGCTTCACATGGAACATCGGTCGGCGGAGCCTGGAACTGGGCAGGCGCACGCTGGTAATGGGCGTGGTCAACGTCACGCCCGACTCGTTTTCCGACGCCGGGCTGTACTTCGAGCCCGGTGCGGCCGTCGAGCACGGAATCCGCCTGCTCGATGAAGGTGCGGACATCCTCGACATCGGCGGCGAATCCACGCGTCCGGGCGCGCACGCGGGAGAAGAACCGGCGGTGTCGGCTGAGGAAGAGCTGAGGCGCATTCTTCCGGTGATTGCTGGCGTGAAGCGAGTGCGGCCCGAGGCGGTGATTTCCATCGACACGTATAAAGCAGCGGTGGCGCGCGAGGCGATGAAATGGGGCGCGGAGATCGTAAACGACATCAGCGGCTTCGGCTGGGACCCGGAGATGGCGCGGACAGTGGCTGAACTCGGGTGTGGAGTGGTGCTGCTGCATACGCGCGGACGTCCGCAGGAATGGCGCACGCTCCCGCCGCTGGAGGACGTAGTCGGGACAGTGAAGCGTGACCTTGCGGCGATTGCGGAACGTGCCATGAGTGCGGGAGTTGCAAGAGAGAAGATCGTGCTCGATCCGGGATTCGGATTTGGAAAAAACTTCGAGCAGAACCACCCGCTGCTGGCGCGCTTTGCGGAATTCCAGGAGCTTGGGTTTCCGCTGCTGGCGGGCGTGTCGCGGAAGTCATTCATTCGCAAGTTGACTGCGCGCCCGGGATCGTTGCCAGAACCCGCACAACGCGTGGCAGGCAGTGTAGCGGCGGCGGTGATTTGCGTTCTCGGGGGAGCACACATCATACGAGTGCATGATGTCGCCGAAACGGTGCAGGCGGTAGCCGTCGCGGACGCGGTATTAGCGCAGCCCGACGACTCAGCTTGAAGATTGCAACTCGACGAACACGCGTCTCACCACCATCCAGAGCAGGAAGTAAATACCGGCGGCGATGGGGACGGCAATTGCCCGCAGCACCAGCGACACCTCCTGGCCGAACACGAGTAGCGGCAGGTTCATTACAACCGCGCCGAGGATCCCGAGCGCGACTCCGAGCACGGCTCCCCAAACCGGCAGGCGGCCCGGCGTCCAACTCCGCGGCGCCAGCATTGCCCACACCCCCCATACCGCGGGCGCACACAGCCACAGGATGACGAGCGTGAATACTCTCTCTCGACTCAAACCCGGGACGTTTAGAAGGATGACGGCCGCACACGCGATTACCACCGACGCCACCGCCGCCGCGGAAACAAATCTTCGAGGCATCGCAGCCTCCTCTATCGGAACCGAGGGGCCCATTACTGCCAGCCGAGCACCGAACGGACGTGCTGGCAGTCATTCGGGCCGGCCTTGGGTGTTTGTCGTAGTTCTGTTTTGGGCCATCATCGCGGTGGTATCCTTCCGCTGCATGGACACCCAAAGCATCGTTTCCGGAATCATGGTGAGGCACTGAGAATGAAAAACAAATGCTTGCTGATGCTGCCACTGGTTCTGGCGTCAATCGTGGTGACCAGTTGTTCCGCCCAGAACCGTCCCAGCGCGGACACGTTCAAGCAGGTGCTCAACCAGAAGTTGCAAGCTCTTCGGCCAACCGGATGGACCGAGCGCAACGTGCTCTTTCAAAGCGTGAAAGCTGGCGGCAGCAGCGGTGGATCGTACCAATTCCAGGTCACGGCGCTGGTTCGCGATTACGGTCCCGGCTATCCGGCCAACCGCTACTACGGAAATACCTGCGTGCGGCGCTTCGACAATGCGCAGTTCACTCTGTACCGCGACGCATTCGGCAAATGGGCGATCGACGGCGCGCTCACGCCCCCGATGGACACGCAAACCTGCAAGAACAATCCGGCTGCCGGCGTATCGAGCATCCCGGCATCCACCCTGAGCGGATCTCCTGCTCAGGAAGGCGACCCGTCGGCCGGGGCCAAGCCCGCCGACACCGGCAAGATTGCGACCGGCCAATATGAATGCTGGGCCTTCTCGTCGGCGCGACCCGCCCTCAACTTCAAAATCACTTCTGGCAGCAACTACACGGGTTCCGACGGCAGCGCCGGGAGTTACACGTTTAACCCCTCGGATGGATCGCTCACCTTCAAGGGCGGCTTCCTGCCCGGTGCGGTGCCGGCCGGATATCACTGGGTTTATCACGTCCCTGGCGGGAGGCCTACGGCAAGCCTGCGCAACGCGGGCAATAGCGAAATCTCGTTTTGCCAGTGGGTGCGGTAAGCGTGAACGGGGTTGCTTTCTGCAGTGCCCCTAAGCAGCCCCCGGTCATGCACGCGGGGTCTATATGTTTTGCTGTAACCGTGGATGGCTGGCACGCGTGAAAACTGGAGTGAAGCATACTGCGGCGCTGCTGCTGGTCTGCCTGACGGCAGTCGGCTGCCGCGCCCAGCAGCAGCAAGTTGAGCTTACCGCCACGCCCAACCGCCCTACGGTCACCAACACCGCGGAGACCACCCAGTTTGGCGTGCTCGAGATCGAATTCGGAATCAGCGCTGCCGCCCAGCAGCAGTCGCTCCAGGGGCTGCTCAAGTTTGGGTTACTTCGTGACCTGGAATTGGACTGGGCCGGTAATCCCTGGCAGCACGACGCTCCCTTGCGTTATGCGGGCGTAAGCGACAACAACATCGGATTTCGCTGGCGCTTCCTGCACCAGGCGAAGCGTCAGCCGACGCTCACCGTGCAATATTCCGCCAAGCTCCCCACTGCCGGGCCGGTCGAAGGTTCGGACGCGGTAGACCACATTGTGACGTTTCTCGGCAGCAAGGATCTCCCAGCGCGCTTCCATATTGATGCCAACCTCAGCTACCAGTGGCTGGGACGCCCGGGTGGAGGCTTCGGCCACAACTGGCTGCCCGACTTCACGCTAGCGTATTCGCTCACCGAGAAATGGGGAATTGCGATGGAGTTCTCCGGTGCGACGCGCGCCAACGCCGCCACGCCGGCCGTCACGCAGAACCTGTGGGCGGTGAGCTACACCGTGAAGCCACGCCTGGTGCTGGACAGCGCAGTGCAGTTTCGCGTGAGCGGCAACGTTCCCCGCGTTGTGTATCTGGGCGGCTTCACTTACTCCATTGCCGACCTCTACCATCACCGCCGTTGACCTCGGACAATGACTGGCGAGAAATCCTCATACCACCAGTTTCGTCCGACATCGGGCCGTGTCGATCGCAGAAAAAACCCACCCTTCCAAAACCGGTCAGGGTGGGGCACCCAAGGCATTCGTGAACCGCCCGGTGCCCCACATCTCGCCGCTGTTGCGAGATGTGGGTTGTGCGCATCCCTGAAACACGCCAGCCCACATCTGCCAAAACCGGGCAGATGTGAGGCACCTTCAGAGTTGAAGCGAGCAGCGGGCCACCAGCCCACCCGCCGGTATTCATCCGCGGGCTGAACCGTAAAAGGCCCTGATCGGGCACCGTCTGATTTAAACAGTTGCGAAACGTCCCCAAAAACGTCGCGGAATTCAGTCCGATCCCGCATCCGGCTCGGGTTGCCCGATGTAAGCGGCGCTTTGCGGAGAGCTGTCGAAGTCTTGCTTCCTGTCCTGATCGTGGGTCCCGTTCCATTGCGTAAATGAGTCCCTAACGATGCGCCATATCGAACTTCGGTTTTGAGCGATTAGCTTCAACCATTGCCAGGCTCCCTTTTGCGGGAAATAGATTCCGCGGAAGAAGAGGCGGGACACCAAATGGCTGATTTTGTACGGTACCGGTTCGCGCGCGATCGAATCCAGCGCTCTCTCGGTCGCGGCGGGACTGTACGAGTTCGTCCAGGCGTGCCGCACCTCATCCTGCACCTCCGGTATGGTGATATGCAGAGGTGTATGCGCCATCTGGAACGGTGCAAATTCAAGCCAGTGTTTCGACCGCGTCAGCCGTCCCTCGTTCTCCAGGCGGGTGTACAAAGGGGTTGCGGGGAAGGGAGTGAGTTGTCCGAACACGGGCAGAACCGGCGGCCATTCGCGGATCTGGGCCAGAGTGCGCTCGGCCACGCCGGGGGTATCGTGATCCAGTCCGAAGATAAACGACGTTATCGCATAGACGTTGCGTCGTGCCAGCGACTGGAGCACGCCCGCATATTCCGCCGGCTTATTGAAACCCTTCTTGACGCTGGCCAGATTGGCTGGATCGAGCGACTCCATGCCGATGAAGATCCACTTCCCGCCTGAAGCCGCGATTAAATCCAGCAGTTCCTCGTCCCGCAACAGGTTGGCGCTGATTTGCCCCACCCACGCAAGCTCGGCTCCCGCGGCAATGATGTCGCGCAGAAGCGCTTTGGTGCGCTTCACGTTAATCGCAAAATTGTCATCGACGAAGAATACGGCGACGTTGCCGTTGGTGTTGTGGGCGCGCTGTTTGAGTCTGAGCATCTCGTTGACGACGCTCTGGTTCGATCGGAAACGGATCGAATCGCCAAAGAACCCAGTGACCGTGCAAAACTCGCATCCATAAGGACAGCCGCGTCCGGATTCGATGGGAACGATGTGAAATGTCTCCCATGCGAACCCCAGTCGCCGCATGACCGGACGCACAAAGCGCGGGATTCGATTGAACTGCTGCAGGTCGAGAGAATCCCAGGGAATCGCCGGGTAATCCTGCAACGTCGGCTTGCGTTCCTTCCCGGATGCGTCGGTCGGAGTGTAGATCTCCTTGAGTTGGCCCCGAGCCGCATCTTCCACGATCAGCGGCCATGTTTCATCCGCTTCGCCCAGGGCCAGTGCATCGGCATGACGCGGCTCGCCATTGCGCCCGAGCGCTTCCTCGGGAACTTCGGTTACGTGCGGTCCGCCCATGACGACTGGAATACCGGCGGCACGGATCGCATCCGCCACGCGGTACGCTTTGGCGATCATGCGGGTCATGGCTCCGATCCCGACGAGTCCGACCCGTTCGTCGACAACGAACTGGACCAGTTCGGCGTCGCTCATCGTTTGTGTGTTGCCATCGATCAGAACAATTTCATGGCCGGCGGGCGTGAGCGCCTGCAGCAGAAACATCCAGAGGTGAGGCATGAAGTTCTGCGTAATGCCGTTGTCGGGGTTGTAGAGAAGGATCTTCAGTTTGCCGGTTCCGAGTGCCAGCCTGATGCTTGGCGCTTCCTCTCTCCGGCAAATTGTCCGTTGGGGTCAGCAGGATGAACTGGGTCCGCTGTCCGAATGGGAATGTCGGGATTGCGCAATCTTTGCATTGTCGTCCCAGCCCAGCAGTTCATTGTGGCAGCGGAAGCTCCGGCCGGCGGAGGTGAGCTCAGAAATCGTTCAAGTCCGCCACCGGCTGGCCCTCTTCGTCATACGTGATGACAGGAATATCGCCATCTTCGCTCGGGACTGCTTCCTTATTGCAATTTACGTCTGGTTTTCGGATGGATCGTCGGCAACCCGGACATTGGCGACTCGTCGTAACCGTTGTGAAATCCTCATATCACCAGTTTCGTCCGACGTCGGGCCGCGTCGATCGCAGAAAAAAGACCCACCCATTCGGGACCCACCCCGGGCCTAGCTGGTGATAAGTGGTTTCTCAATGGTTACGCTGAACACTGACTGAGCATCGACTACGGGCGCAATGCTCCTGCTTAGCGGAACCCTCCCAGCAAAAAGACTATGAGGAGAACCAAGAGTACGGTTCCGAGCCCTAAGCCCGCACCCCCACCGTAACCCCAGCGGCTATGGCCATAGTACCCCCCACCGCTGCCTAGAAGCAACACCACAATGATAATCAATATCAACATTGGAGACCTTTCTTTTTCCCTATCTTCTGAACGTTCGCTCGTGGCCCGGTGTTCTGAACTTACTTGTGGTTCGATGCCCGCATGCCCCGCACCGCCCGGCGCACGTCTTTGCGGCTGGCCAGTTCGGGCCGTTTGGCCGTGCGGTGTCCGCCCTCGTAGGAATCGGCAAATGGATTAAGTGCGGCCACGCGAGTGTGATCCGGCGCGGTCTTGCCGGCGTCCTCAGGAGAGGTCCCGGCCGGACCTCCCCGATGGGCGATTCGCGCCAGGTTCTTCGCGTCCGCAGTTGCGAACTGCTGCTTTGTTTTCGACAACAGCTTCTTCGAACGCTGGACTGTTTCTGCTTCGTTCGCGTTCGTTCGCGATGCGATCTCTCTTCGTTCGCCGGTGTTTGGCATGGATTGATTGTCCGTGTTGGCGGAGGTTCCGTCTGTGCAGTTGTGAACACACGTGGCGGGGAACAATTGCCGGGGTGGAGAAGGCGAACCCACCCCCTCCTCGCGTCGGTCTCGGCGACACACGATATACACCGCGTAGCTGAGACAGGGAAGGGGCCGGGCGCTCCCCACCCGCCTTCTCGTAACCAGCGTTCACCGAGGGGAAGACCTGATTAACTGGGGATAAATTCCCTTATCACCAGCTTCGTCCGACGTCGGGCCGTGTCGATCGCAGAAAAAACCCACCCGTCCAAATCCGGTCAGGTTGGGGCACCCACACTTGAGATTGTTCTCCTGATGAGAACACTTGTACCCTTTTTGAAAACACTGCTAAGAGTCTCCGCTCAAGGCAGAGGCCGCGGCTCCGTTGAGAACCGCGGCCTTGTGCCTTGCACCTTGTGCCTGGTTTACTTCGCCGTCGCGAAGGCGGGTTTTGGCTTCTTCTCGATCTTGCGCAGCTCGTGGCCTTCGTTTACGTCTTCAGTAATTCTTGATGCGATTTTTGCAGCCATACTATGACTGCGCGCTTTAACTCGACGGCCGAGTTAACCACCGACTCCAATTCCTGGTCTGACACCACTCCGGCCGTGTCATAGCTGGATCTGTTTCGCTTGTTGTTCAGCACCTTTAGTTTTTGTATCAGCTTGGCATCCGCTTGGATCGTTAGCTCCAAAGACTCAACGGTTCTGACGTGATGCCCGGCCTGCGTCGAGGCGCGATAGCCGGATGCGCGAAGTGCGATGGTGGCAAGGGTCAGTGCGGTTTGGAATGCAGCAATGAATCGAAGATCGGTCGAAATCGCTTTTACGCTTGCGTCGGCGAGGCCACGTTCCACGACGCTCATCAGTCCTTCGATTTCATCGGGACTGGTGGGTTCTCGCTTCAGCCATCCGTACTCCACCCACTTTTCTAAGCTCATCCTCGTCTCCGACCAAGAAAATCTTGCCTCCGCGGATAACAGCGTTTACGAAGTGATTTCCCCTGGAAATCTTTGCTTTGAATTCGGCCGGAGAGTACACGGTCGGATTCACCGGTCGTGCGAGCGTTGCCTGGACCTCGGACAAACGCTCGATGATGTCTTCGAGACCCACTTTGCCGACGATCATCACGTCGATGTCACTTTCCGCCTTGTCCTCCTGGCGCGCCATCGATCCATAGACAAAAGCGACGACAATCTGGTCCGAGATCGGCTCCAACGCAGAACGCAATCCGTGAATTACGCCGATGGTTTTCGCGACCAGGCCATGCATCTCCGGAAACACCGGACTATCACGGTTCGCACGATAAAACACCTGGTTGCCGACGGAAGACCGGACAATGAGTCCGCCCTTTGAGAGAGTCTCGAGTTCGCGCTGCACCGCACCGACACTAACGCCTACGCGGCGTGCGATCTGGCGAACGTAAAACGATTCGCTCGAGCGGCCATACAGCAAACCGAGAATTCCGCCACGGGTCTGGCCGAATAAAACGTCCGCTAATACGCTCGGGATTGTTCTCATACTGAGAACAATTGTACCTTTTTTGAGAACAGGGTCAATAGAGCCTTCATCGAACACACGGCAAAGGCCGCGGATGCGTGAACAGCCGCGACCTTGCGCCTTGTGCCTGGTTTACTTCGCCGTCGCGAAGGCGGGTTTTGGCTTCTTCTCGATCTTGCGCAGCTCGTGGCCTTCGTAGACCTGGCGCGGGCGCGCAATCTTGGTGTCGTGGTCTTCCAGCATTTCGTTCCACTGTGCCAGCCAGCCCGCCATGCGCGGGATGGCGAACAGCACGGTGAACATCTCCGGCTTGAAGCCCATGGCCTGGTAGATGATCCCCGAGTAGAAGTCCACGTTGGGATAGAGCTTGCGCTTGATGAAGTACTCGTCCTCGAGGGCGATCTTCTCCAGTTCCAGCGCGATGTCCAGTTTCTTGTTGCGGCCGGTGACTTTGAACACGTCTTCCGCCGCCTGCTTGATGATGCGGGCGCGCGGATCGTAGTTCTTGTACACGCGGTGGCCGAAGCCCATCAGCTTGCCCTTGCCCTCCTTGATGCGCTTGATGTATTCGGTCACGTGCTTGATGTCGCCGATTTCGTCCAGCATGCGCAGCACGGCTTCATTGGCGCCGCCGTGCAGCGGGCCCGCTAATGCCGCCGCCGCTCCCGCCGCCGATAGATACGGATCGGCAAGGCTGGAACCCACCGAGCGCATGGCGTTGGTGGAGCAGTTCTGCTCGTGGTCGGCGTGCAGGATGAAGAGGATGTCGAGGGCGCGCGCCATCGCCGGATGCGCCGCGTACTTTGGCTCCACCATCTTCCACAGCATGTTCATGAAGTTTTCGGTGAAGCTGAGGTCGTTGTCCGGATAGACGAACGGATAGCCCATGCTGTGCCGGTAGGAGAAAGCGGCAATCGTCGGGATCTTGGCGATCAGGCGGACGATTTGCAGCTTCCGGTTCTCCGCATCGCCCACGTTCTTCGACTCCGGATAGACCGTCGACAGCGCGGCCAGCGTGCTCACCAGCATGCCCATCGGGTGCGCATCGTAGCGGAAGCGCGAAATGAACTCCTTGGTCGTCTCGTGCAGCATGGTGTGGTAAGTGACCAGGTGGACCCAGTCCTTCTTCTGCTGCTCGTCGGGCAATTCGCCGTTGAGGAGCAGGTAGGCGACTTCGAGGTAGGTGCAGTTCTCCGCCAGGTCCTCGATGTTGTAGCCGCGATAGCGAAGGATGCCCTTTTCGCCGTCGATGAACGCGACCTTGCTCTTGCAGGAGGCCGTGTTCATGAACGCCGGGTCGTAGGTCATGAGGCCGAAATCTTCGGGGTCGGTCTTGATCTGCCGCAGGTCCATCGCTTTGATGGTGCCGTGCTCGATGGGCAGGGTGTAGGTTTTGTTGTTGCGATTATCGGTAATCGTCAGGTTGTCGCTCATGCGGTAGTTCCTCCTGATGCGACGGTCGGCGGGGTCCCCGACGCGTGCCGTTGTTGCACGCGTTGGGGTGCTCGCGATCGGCCGGAGCGCCCAAATAGCTGCTGGTTAAGATGGCGGTAGGGCCCGCAACGCACCTCATTTTACGACTGCAAGGCACGCGCTGTCGTGCGGTGCGTCACATCGGTTGGGCAATGTTCCTGAATTGGGCCGTGGGGGCCGATCCGGCTCGCATGATAACTTAACTGGTTTATTACTTATTACTTATTACCGATTGCCGATTACAAATTACCCATGATTGTTGGAACAGGAATCGATCTCGCGGAAGTCCCGCGCATCGCGGCGGCGATCGAGCGCTTTGGCGAGCGCTTCCTGCGGCGCGTCTTCACCGCGGACGAGATCCGCTACTGCGAGTCGAAGGCGAACCGGACGGAACGCTATGCCGCGCGCTTTGCCGCCAAGGAAGCCGCGTTGAAGGCGATCGGGACGGGCTGGAAGCGCGGCGTGGCCTGGACCGACGTGGAAGTGCGGCGCGAACCGGGCGGGCGGCCGACCATCGCTTTTCACGGCAAGGCCGCTGAATTCGCGGCACAACTCGGGGTGAAGCACGTGGCGCTCTCGATCACGCACACCAAAGAAAACGCGATGGCGCAGGTGATTTTGGAGAATTAAGAAATGAAGAAGTCGGAATGAAGAATGAAAAACGAGAACCAAGATTCCTGCTTACCGTTATTCTTCATTCTTAATTCTTAATTCTTCATTTCCTGAGATGAGCGAAACTTTGATAACCGCGCCGACGACTGATGCAGCCCCCGCCTCCGACCGCACGACGCTCGCCGGCGTGCTGGTGATGAGCTTTTCCAGCCTGTTGCTGGAATTGGCGCTCACCCGCCTGTTTTCGGTCACGCTCTTCTATCACTTCGCGTTTCTCGCCATTTCGATCGCGCTGCTGGGACTGGGCGCGGGCGGCGTATTCGCGTACATCAAGAAAGAGTGGCTCACGCGCTGGGACGCCAGTGTGCTGGGCGCGCGCCTGTCGCTGATCAACTCCGTCCTGCTGCTGGTGGTGCTGGAGATCGACCTTCTCATTCCCGTCAGCCTCAAACTTACCGGCTGGAATTTCCTCAAGCTCACCGCCATCTACCTGGTTTCGGCGCTTCCGTTTTTTGTCATTGGGCTTTTTTTCTCCGTGCTGTTTGCGCGCTCGCACCAACGGATCACGCAGCTCTACGCAGCCGATCTGGCGGGCGGAGCGCTGGCCTGCGTCGGCGTCGTGCCCCTGCTGAACCTCGTCGGCGGCCCGAGCACGATCATCGCGGCGGCGGCGGCATCGGCGGTGGCGGCGGCGATCTGGTCGCGTTCGAGGAACAGCCGTCGTACCGCGGCAATTTGGGCGGTGCTGCTGGCCGTGGTCGCGGTGGCGAACTATTCGGGCAAGCTGGTGGACATCGTGTACGCCAAGGGTATGCGCCGGAACGAGCCCTGGGTGGCGTACGCGCGCTGGAATGCGCTCTCGCGCGTGGAAGTGGACGACCAGGGCGACAACAAGGTGATCGTGATCGACGCCGACGCTTCGACGTACCTCATGAACACCGATGCCAAGGACATGACGCCCAAATGGCGTCACGACTTGATGGCGGCGCCATCGTCGCTGGCCAACGTGCTCCGGCCGACAGGAAGTTACGCGATCATCGGCCCCGGCGGCGGCGTGGACATCCTTCGAGCGGTTGCGAACGGCAGCCCCAACGTCACCGGCATCGAGATCAATCCGATCATCGTCAACGACATCATGCGCGGCCGCTACGCCGACTACACCCACCACCTCTACACGCGGCCCGAGGTGCACATCAACATCGCCGACGGGCGGAGTTGGGTGCGCAACAGCCGCGAGCAGTACGACGTGCTGCAGATGACGCTGGTGGACACCTGGGCCTCGACGGCGGCGGGAGCCTTTGCGCTCAGCGAGAACAATCTCTACACCACCGAAGCCTTCCGCGAATACTTTGACCACCTCAAGCCCGACGGCTTCATCGCCATCACGCGCTGGGAATTCACGCAGCCCCGCGAGGCGCTGCGCGTGGTTTCGCAAGCCATCGCCGCGCTCTCGCAATTAGGCGTTCACGACTTTACGCGCAACTTCATCGTGATCTCCGATGGACCGCTCTCGGAAGATGGCCGGGCCGTGACCGTATTGGCGAAGAAAACTCCATTCACGCAGGACGAAGAGTTCGCGGTCCTCGATCACGTGCAGAAGTACCCCAACCTGTATCTGCTCTACACGCCGTCATTTGATTTGCCGCAAATCTATGCCAAGGGCACCCAGGAACAGGGCTGTTCCGTCGCGGATCAGAGCACCACGCTGATGTGCCGCGCCACAGAGTTTCTGCGCCTTCGCCGCGGCAACGCCGAAGCAGCGACGATCTTTCGCGATCTCATCATCGCGCCCGATCAAGGCGGCTTCTTTGCTACCCGTGCGAAGCTCATTCGCAATTACCCCTACAACATCTCTCCCGTCTCCGACAATGCTCCCTTCTTCTTCTTCACCGTCCGCCTCAAGGACATGATCAACTCGATCAGCCGCGGCGGCGGAATCGACTGGAAAGTAAACCTCGGCGTGGTCGTCCTGTTGATGGTCCTGGCGATCTCGATCGTCGCCGTGCTCGCCTTCCTCATCCTTCCGCTGCTACTCAGCACCCGACCAGCCATCGGCCATGGGCCATCGGCCATGAGCCTTCTTTATTTCATCGCCATCGGCCTTGGCTTCATCCTTGCCGAGATGGCCTTCATCCAGCGCTTCGTGCTCTTTCTTGGCCATCCGACGTATGCGCTGACCGTGGTCATCTTCATGATGCTGCTGGCCAGCGGCGCCGGAAGCCTCATGTCGCGCCGGTGGCTGTCGAGTCCGAGACGAGTTTGGATTCCTTTAGTCGCTGTGATCGTTTTGCTGGCCGCGTACGTGTTTATCCTGCCGCCTCTGCTTCGCAACTTGATTGGCCTGCCCTTCGCCCTAAAAGTGCTCGTCGCCGGAGTAGTCCTGGTTCCCCTCGGCCTGGCCATGGGCATGCCTTTCCCAACCGGCCTGCGCGCGCTGGCCGATGCCCATCAGGAGAACAACACCATCGAGTGGGCCTGGGCGCTGAACGCAGCCTCCAGCGTGCTGGGATCGGTGATGGCCATGCTGATCGCGATCCAATGGGGACTCGGAGTTACGCTGGCCTGCGGCGCCGCCGCCTACCTTGCGGCACTGCTCCTGGGCCGGACGGTGACCCACATCGGCATTGCTTCCAGTTGAAATTTCCTGTTTGCACAACCCTGATGAAATTCGCGCTGCATCTGCTATGATTCCCCGTCAATTTCAGCTGGGAATTTCATCGCAGGTGCCTTGCGCGCGGTGGGATTCAATTCCTTCAGTAAAGCGAGGAAGACTTGCCTAGTCAGCAGCAGGTCCGGTGGTCACAGTTGCGCGTCGGGCTGGTGGTAATCGCTGCCAGCATCGCGCTCGGCGTACTGATCTTTTTGATGTCCGGTACGGCCGGAATGTTCACCAAGAAAATCACGGTCATCGCCTACTTCGACAACGCAGGCGGACTGCGCGAGGGCGCGCCGGTGCGCCTGCAGGGCGTGGATGTCGGCAACGTCGCTTCTATCAAAGTGATACCGAGCCACGGTTCGACGCCGGTCCTGGTGAAACTCAAGGTGGCGTCGAAAGACGACGCCATCAAGAAGGATTCTTTCGCCATGCTGAGCACGGCCGGCGTGTTGGGTGAAACCTTCGTGGACATTGACAGCCGCCTGGCGAAAGCAGAAGCCGCAAAAGACGGCGACGAATTGAAGGTGAAGGAAACCAGCGACTTCCAGGACGTGATACGCGCCAGCCAGGGAACGCTGCAAAACGTGGACACGCTGCTCAAGCGCGTGGACCGCATCGTCACCCAGATCGAGAGCGGCAACGGCTCCATCGGCAAGCTCATCTACGACCAGGACCTTTACGACCGCCTGAACAAGGGCTTGGGCGACGTACAGAAGATGATCTCCGACATCCAGTCGGGCAAGGGCAGCGTCGGCAAGTTGATCAACAGCGACGAACTCTATAACAAGCTGAAAGCCTCACTTGATAACGTCGACAAGATCGTGGACGAGGTGCAGTCGGGCAAGGGGAGCGCGGGCAAGTTCCTGAAAGACCCGGCGCTCTACGACAACGCGAATGCGACCATCGCCAAGGCCAACAAGATGATGGCCGATATCAATGCGGGCAAGGGCGCGCTGGGCAAGTTCGCGGCCGACCCGGAGTTCGCCAAGAAGCTCGATAACACGATGACCAAGCTGTCCTCGATCGCCGACAAGATGAATGCGCCGGATGGTACGGTCGGGAAACTGCTCACCGATGCGTCGGTGTACAACAACACCGACCAGGCGATCGTGGAATTGCGTAGCCTGCTCAAGGCGGTCCGCGAAAACCCGAAGAAGTACCTGACGATTCACGTCAAGATGTTCTAACCCTTCGGAGTGTCATTCCGAGCGAGGATGCCGCCATAAGCGCCCGCCTTTGGCGCCTGCGGCATCCGAGTCGAGGAATCCGCATTTTCCCGCCACTGGGATTCTGTATCAGGGCACGGCTTCAGCCGTGCCGTTTTGCTGCCACGATCATTGCGGCTTTAGCCGCTGGCCGCGTCCCGCGTACAGCCTGCCGCGCGCCGCTTGCCTCGCGCCTTAAGTCTTGAGCCTGTCATTTCGGCAGCTCTTCGGGCTTGCGCTTCAGGATCTGCTCCAGCCGGGGATCATTGCGCAGTTTGGCAAACTCAGCGTCGGTATAGACCTTCTTCATGTCGCGATACCCTTCCTCCTGCGCCTTCTTCAGATACTCGAGGGCTCCGTCCAGATTGCCCGATTGTGCATAGAGCTTCGCGACCAGGAAGTAGAACGCAGCGCGGTCTTCGGGCGACCGCATCTGTGCCACCGTGCCGAAGTGCATGGTCCTGTCGAAGATTCCGGGATCGAGTTGGTACGCCTTGCTGTACTCGGCGACGGCGCGCGCAGTTTGCTTGCGCTCGAAAAGCGCAGCCGCCAGATTGTTGTGGTACGAGGCATTGTCGGGCTCGAGTTGCAACGCGCGTTCATACTCGCGGATCGAGCCTTTGAAGTCCTTGCGCATGTACTTCAGGGCGCCCAGGTTGTTGCGCGCCTGCGCGAATTTGCTCATCAGCTTGGTGGCGCGGCGAAAGTCGTTTTCTGCCTCCGCCAGGCGTCCCATCTGCAGGTCCGCCATGCCGGCCTTGTTCCAGATCGGCGCGTCCTCGGGTGCTTTCGCCAGCGCGGCGCGGTAATAGACCAACGCGTCGCTGTACGAGCGCTCGGAGCGGAGTTGGTCGCCCTGGCGCTCCAGTTCCGCCACCGTAAGGTTGGGGGCCGGCGTTTGCCCCACGGTACGCATGGGCAGTAGGAGCAGGGTCAGGATCACCAGCAAAAACCAGAGTGCGATGGATACACCTCGCCTCATCACTCTCCTCCTTGGTTCCTGCCAGGTGGGAACTCTCCTGAATCAATGCTAAGCCGGTTGCAAGCGGGCGGCTGACTTTCCCGCACGAATCGCGCAACGCGCGGTTCCCGATGTGGGACGGGGCTTCGAGGATTAGGCAAGAATTCCGCTTATCGACCCGCGTTCGAAAGCAGGCCTTTCTCTACCAAAACGGGCGCTCGCCGATGCTTCGTCGCCTGCTCATACGCATAGGCGTAGCCCATCAGGTCGCCATCTCGCCAGGGCAGCATGGAGATCTCCAGCCCAAACGGCAATCCGCTTGGATAGAAGCCTCCGGGAACAACGACCGCGGGCACTCCCAGCATGTTGACCCAGCTCGTATCGCTGTGCGGACCGGAGCTCAAGCGGCCATCCTGCGGCATGGTTTCGTCCGGAGGAGGCATTTGCGTCGCCGGATACACCAGCCCATCCAGGTGCAGCCGCTCGAATGCTTCAGCGTAAGCCTCGAGCGCGCGCTTCAGCGGTGCGCGATAGTTGGCCTCCGCCTCCGGATCGCTTTCCAGCACCCGCTGCGCGATCGGAGCCTGTCCCTTTTGTTGGCCGTCCACGATTGCACAGCCTGTAACCACTTGCGGCAGCGGATGCCCAGTCGCCTTCTCGTACTCGTTAACCGAGTGATATTGCGCCGGACCAAACGTCTTGAGGAACCCTTCCGTCCCTTCGCGTACGTAAGGCGAGGTGAAGATGCGGCTTGCCGTTGCGGCGAAGCTATCGGGAAGGATGGAGTCGTCGAAGACGACCGTCGCACCCGCCGCGCGCAGTCCTTCGAGCGCCTTCATGAAAGCGTCGCGCGTCTCGGGACGGAGCGCGACCTCTTCCTCCTTCTGTTGGCGCGCCAACTCTTCCGCCGAAGCCGACGCTGGCACACCCTGGAACGGCACTCCCGCTCCGTGCAACACGAACGCTGGCACGCCAAAGCGCTTGCCCTTGAGCGCGTCCTTGTTCAAGTACTGCGTATAAGGACCGGGCTGGGCCTTCGTGCCTGCATCGGCGGTGCGCGCGTCCAGCGGGTCCGCTCCGGCCATTACGCCCAGCGCGATCGCCGCGTCGGTGACGTTGCGCGCGATGGGCCCGGTGTTGTCCAGCAGCCAATCCAGCGGCGCGATGCCCGCAATGCTCACCAGCCCGCGCGTCGGGAACACGCCGACCACGGCGCTGGTGCTCGCGGGCATGCGGATCGAGTTGCCCGTGTCGGTCCCGGTGCCCAACATCGCGAAGTTCGACGTGACCGCCGTGACCGTGCCGCCCGACGATCCTCCCGGGCTGTAGCGGACGTCGTACGCGTTCCCGGTCCGGCCGAAGACCGAGCTGCGGTTCGTGTCGCTGGCCGCAAAGTCCGGCATGTTCGTCTGCCCGAGGATGACCGCGCCCGCCGCTTTCAGCCGCTTGACGACGGTTGCGTCCATCGGGGCCGTCAGCTCGTTGCCCGGAAGCTTGTAGCCCTTCCAGCCGTCGGTGGTGACCCAGCCCTCGATGCTGGTGTTGGCCTTGATCACGATGGGCACGCCCCACATCGGACCCATCTGGAAGCCCTTGCCGCCGGCGCGACTCTCGGCGTCTTCGCGCGCAGCCGTCTCGCGCGCCCTCGACACCTCCAGGTTCTGCACCGCGCCGTAGATGCCGTTGTAGCGCTCGATCCGCGCCACGTACCACTGGACCACCTGCGTGACCGTGTACTTGTGGCTCGCATACAGCGCCTGGAGCTTGGGGATCGTGACTTCCATGAGGTCGCGATCCATCTGCGACTGCGGCTGTTGCGCCTGCGCCAGCGAGGCAACGAGTGCGACCAGAACGGCTACGAGCAGCGAGTGTCGGCGTGGCATCGGGACATGATACCGGGTCGCCAAGGCCGGCAGCTATGGGGCACGGGCTTAGATTCCCTGCTACTTCATAATGGAATCGGGATAAACTGCATTCGCAATCCTTTATCCAATGTCTACGAAACCAGTTGCGGGCGACGGTCTCGGTCCTCGGACTTATCCGCTGCCAGATGTGAAGTTATTATTCGGATTAGCCGCTGGTAGGTGCTGCGAGCCAAGTTGCTTCGTTGAGGTTCTGGCCAATGCAACGGGGTTTGACGAGGCCGCAGTCATCGGTGAGATTGCTCATATTGAGGCGCATTCGGATACAGGTCCGCGCGCGAATCCAAGTCTCACTAAGAAATAGCGCGACTGCTATGACAATTGGGTTCTTCTATGCGGCCATCATCACAATCTGGTCGATGCGCAAGACAGCACGTACACAATCGGCATGCTAAGAAGATGGAAGAGCGACCACGCAGCTCGCATTAGACACGGCTTAGCAGCTGCGATGCCCTCTGTCACCTATGCCGAATTGGAGGTAGTGACGAAGGCGATAGCGTCTATTTCGGCAGGCACTCCAACGACCGACCTGCACCTGATCACCCCTGCAGAGAAGATGAGCAAGAATGGATTGACGGCCGCCGTGCATCAATTTTTGTTGCTCGCCCTCGGGAAAGAACCGGAAGTCGCTGCATTTGTGCAGCACTTTGCGGTTGTTGATTCTGAATTTCCAGAGCGGCTAAAAACTGGACTCGTGAAGGAATACGATCGTTTGAGGTCCAGTGGTCATAGAGGTGATCGTCTGTTCGAAGAATTGGTCTGGTTTTCAGCGGGAGGTCGGCTTACTGATCTGCGTCAGATGGCAGCGGGGCTTGGGGTCCTTGGTTATTTCTTCGTGACTTGCGAGGTCTTCGAGAAATGATCCTGCCTTCGAAGCATATCCCGTTGCACAAATCCTTGCTCGGAGTTGGTGCAGCGTTGTTGAAGCGCTTGGATCGGCCGACGACCGTCACAGTTCTGTGGGAACGTTGCCACGAAGTCGAAGAAATAGGCAGCTTTGAGCGCTTTGTGAAAGCTCTGGACCTTCTCTTTGCTCTTGGCATCATTAGATTCGACCGAGGCCTACTGGTGAAAGCGGAATGATCCATCGTGTGTTTTCGGATTTGCCGGCCTTCAAGGAAGTCAAGTTTGACTCTGGTTTCAACGTTGTCCTTGCGGACCGGACGCGCGAATCGACGAAGAAAGACACCCGAAACGGACTCGGAAAATCAACACTTATTTCCATCGTCCACTTCGTCCTTGGCGGGAAGCTCGCAAAAGGGATGGCACTGTCGCATCCCGAACTTGACAACGTCAATTTCGGGCTTGAGTTAACGGTATTCGGCAGCCGATTCACAGCGATTCGTAACACCCATATGCCGAAATACGTTCTGCTGGAAGGCGATATTACTGCTCTGCCGCTTGGCTCTGACCGGACGCCGCCGCGCAAGATATCTATAGCCGAATGGACCAGCCTGCTGGGGCTTGGCTGGTTCGGCATACCCGCAGTATCTGATCGGAAGTACAGGCCAACCTTTCGCAGTGCGGTATCGTACGTCGCCCGACAAAGTAAAGACGCTTATAGCGAGCCGTTCCGTACCCATCGTGTCCAAGCTACATGGGATATTCAAGTTCACAACGCGTTCTTGCTTGGCTTGGCATGGGAAGATGCGAGTGACTGGCAAGTGTTGCGAGATCGAAAGAAACTACTCGACAATTTAAAGACAGCTGCACAAACAGGCATCATAGAAGATGTATTCGGCTCACGAGGCCAGTTGGAGGCGGAACGAGTTCGCCTTAAGGAGATTGTCGCTCGCACGTCGGCTGATTTGAAGAGCTTTAAAGTCCATTCTACCTATGACAAGATCCGGCACGAGGCAGATGCGTTAACCGCTCAGATTCGGGAACTTTCGAACCAGAATACTGTCGACGAGCGACTCTTGCAGCTCTACAAGAGCAATGTTAAGCAGGAGTCGAAAGCTTCCGCCGCTGACATACGTGCGATCTACGACGAAGCGAAACTGCATTTCCCCGAGGCCGTCAAAAGGCACCTTCAGGACGTGGAGACATTCCACTCCGATGTCATCGAACACAGACGTCAATTCTTATTACAAGAGGTCGATCGTTTGACGTCGGAACTGGCAGCGAGGGGACATCGAGTTTCCGAGATCAGCGAACAGCACGCGCTTTGTCTCGAAACACTGAATACTCACGGCGCCCTTGAACAGTACACTCGACTGCAGGAGGCGTACGCAAATGACCTTGCTAAGCTTCGAGATGTCGAGTCTCGCCTAAAAAACATTCGCGATTTCGAAGAAGGGCGTAACTCGCTAAAGATCGAAATGGCAATGTTGGAGAAGAGAGCGCGCGACAACTACGACGAGCGCTCAAAGCAAAGGGAGACCGCAGTTGGAGTCTTCAACGAGAATTCAGAGGCCCTATACAACGCGCCCGGGCGGCTAATGATCGAGATTTCCGATACTGGTTTCTCTTTCGATGTAGAGATTGAGAGAAAAGGCAGCACGGGAATCAGCAATATGGAGATATTCTGCTACGACTTGATGCTCGCACAGTGTTGGTCGGAGCGACAGATCAAACCAGGCTTTCTTCTGCACGACAGCAATATCTTTGCAGACGTCGACGATCGCCAGATCGCTCTTGCTATCGAATTGGCCGAGCTGAAGTCTCGCGAGTTCGGATTTCAGTACATCTGTACGTTCAATTCGGACAAGCTGCCGATTCGGGAATTCTCGCCGGGTTTCAACATAATCCAGTTCACGAGACTTCGACTAACTGACCAAGACGAAACTGGTGGGATTCTCGGCAAGCGCCTTGCGCCATTCGTCGCAAAGTCAAAACGAAAAGCGAAATTGAAACAAGCGAGTGCTAGCCTCTAGACCTTGTGATTGGCAGGTGCCAATCCCTGCCGGGTTTGCAAAAGCCTGCCCTGAGCGAAGCCGAAAGGGTGGGGATACGTCCGCTCGGGCTGACGCCCTCGCGCACCTCGTGCAGCCCCTCCGGGGCTCGACACCTTTCTAAATTCCTACCCGGGGCTCACAGCCTGCCCTGACCGAAGTCGAAGGGCCCGGGGCTACCATCTGCCGCCCGCTCCGCGGGCTCACCCCCTGATCACTGACCACTTCTGTATCCACAACGCAACAGATTAGCTGTGAGCTATAGCGTGTACAAACAACTGACCGCGTAAGGACTATAGTTCTTGACGGCGATCTCTCTGTGGCGCGATCATTAACTGTAACGTTTGAACTCCAGCGTTTCCTGACTGCCCATGCGGCGCGCCATCTCCCTCCCCCGTCCGGTTCTTGTACCGTCCCCAGCCTCGTGCACTAGCCAGGCTTGCCTGGCGGCACACTCCCCGGCCCGCTCTTGGGATTTCTTTGTTTTCCGGGCTTTTTCTTGGGACGCTTGGGAAAAACGGGGGTGGGGTCGTCAGCGTCCCAGGAATTACTCTTTCGTTAACTTTCCGCACGATTTTCGACGCAAGAAAGCCCGGGTTACTTGGGCTTATTTTCATGATTCTAAAGAGGCGAACAAAAAACTAGAAGCTAATAACCATCGCGACCATAACTACCTCGCCACTATCGTTCCCGGGCTCGACCGCGCCCAGCCTCTACGTTCGAGGGCGGCCGAAGAACAGTACGTAGCCGTCCGTGTCCCTGAGCTCGAAGCCTCTCAGGCCATCATGGGTGTCCTCGAGAGGCGCGGAGAAGGTGACGCCGCGCGAGGCGAACTCTGCCGCCAACGCATCCGGGGCGTCAGCGGTCCAGCGGTCGGGCATGGCTGTCCGTCCGGGCAGAAAAGGTGTGCGCGTCCCCCCGTGACCAAGACCCTGGAGTGAGCAATTCAGTTCAGCTATTCACGCGTGAATCGCCGATCATGGTCACATCAGGATCGGAGAACAGAATGAAACGCACTTTACGACAGGCAACATGGATGTTCGCACTCGTTCTCGCAGTCGCCCTCAGCTTCGCCGTCACGCCGCAGATCGCGTCCGCCCAATCGGACCGCGGCATGGATCGTGGCCAAGGACACAATCAAGACCTCACCCGGAACCCGAATTACCAGCGCGGCCGGACGCAGGGGCAGTCCGACGGCGCCGCCAACCGCGCCCAACGGTATCGCGGGCAATTCAATAACGACTATGACCGCCAAGCCTACCAGGCCGGTTACGACCAGGGCTTCCAGGATGGCCGCACCCAGTACAACAATCGCCCGAACCGCCGCCCAAGCGGCCAGTACGGACGTAACGATCAGTATGGTCAGGGCGGCCAGTATGGCAACAACCAGGCGGTGCAAATCGGTGCGCAGGACGGAATGAACGACGGCCGCACCGACCGCGCGACCGGTCACAGCAATCGTCCGACGCAGGGCGACAACTATAAGAACGCGCTGCGCGGCTACAACCAAAGCATGGGCGGCGAAAACGCCTACAAGGCGCTGTACCGCCAGGGATATGTGCCCGCTTACCAGCGGGGCTACACGGGCCGGTAATCGGAGATTCGGGTGGAGCAGACGGTCAGTTCTGCGCCACCCGGATGAGCCCTAGTCCGCGTGAACCGGGGCTTCGCTCTTGGCGCGGGCGCGGCGCTCGGCGTAAAGAGGAAACGCCTCGCAGAGCTCGCGCACTTCGTCGCGAATGCGGTGCAGCACCGGAAGGTCAGTCCGGTGGTTAAGCGCGTCGGCGATCCAGCGGCCGATCTGGCGCATCTCCGCTTCCTTCATGCCGCGCGTGGTCAGCGCCGGGGTGCCGATGCGGATGCCGCTGGGCTTCATGGGCGGGTTGGTGTCGAAGGGGATGGCGTTCTTGTTGACGGTGATGCCGGCTTCACCGAGCGCCTTTTCGGCTTCGCTGCCCAACATGCCTTTGGCGAAGACGTCCACCAGCATCAGGTGGGTGTCGGTGCCGCCGGAGATGATGCGGTAGCCCTCGGCGGCGAGCGTGTCGGCCAGCAGCTTGGCATTGGCGACGATCTGGCGGGCGTAGTCCTTGAAGTCGGGCTGCATGGCTTCGAGGAAGCACACGGCTTTGGCGGCGATGATGTGCACCAGCGGGCCGCCCTGGTCGCCGGGGAAGACGACCTTATCAATCGCCGCGGCGAGGTCGAAGGGCTTGTCGGGAACACCCCCACCCTCCGCCAAACCCGGGCGGAAGGGTAGAGCAACCAACTTGTTCGACAGGATCATGCCGGCGCGCGGGCCGCGCAGCGTCTTGTGCGTGGTCGTGGTGACGATGTGCGCGTGCGGCACCGGCGAGGGATGCACGCCGCCCGCAACCAGTCCCGCAAAGTGCGCCATGTCCACCAGGTAGAGCGCGCCCACGCGGTCGGCGATCTGGCGCATGCGGGCGAAATCAATGATGCGCGGATAGGCCGAGCCACCGCCAATGATCAGCTTCGGATTGTTTTCGACGGCGAGCTTTTCCAGCGCGTCGTAATCAATCGTCTCGGTTTCCTTGGTCACGCCGTAAGGAACGATCTTGTAAGTCTTGCCGGAGAAATTCAGGTGATGGCCGTGGGTAAGGTGTCCGCCGTGCGCCAGGTTCAGGCCAAGGATGGTGTCGCCGGGCTGAAGAATCGCGCCGTAGGCTTCCATGTTGGCCGACGAGCCCGAATGAGGCTGCACGTTGGCGTGCTCGGCGCCAAAGAGCTTTTTGGCGCGGTCGCGGGCGAGGTTCTCGACCACGTCGGTGAACTCGCAGCCGCCGTAGTAGCGCTTGCCGGGATAGCCTTCGGCGTACTTATTGGTGAATACCGAGCCCATCGCCTCGAGCACGGCTTCGCTGACGAAATTTTCGCTGGCAATCAGCTCCAGGCCTTCGTGCTGGCGGCGCTGCTCGTTTTCGATGGCAGTGGCGATTTCGGGATCAACGGAAGTAAGAGGGCGGGACATGTTCATAAACAGTTCTCAGTTGCCAGTTGTCAGTTGGCGGTAATCGGAAATCGGAAATCGGTAATTGGTAATTAGTAATTAGTAATTGGAACCGATAAGGATACTCCGCTGGGAAGGTCGCGGGGAAGATTGGTGATTTAGTGATTGGTGATTGGTGATTGATCCGCGACCAGCTTTTCGTCGCGCTCGATGGCCGCGATCTTATCCACGCGCTGCTGGTGACGTCCGCCGGCGAACTCGGTGTGCAGCCACTTGTCCACGATCTTGCGAGCTTCGTCGTCCTTGAGAATGCGGGCGCCGAGGGTGAGTACGTTGGCGTCGTTGTGCTCGCGGGACATCTGCGCCTCGTATTCCGAAGAAACGTTGGCCGCACGCACACCCGTGACCTTATTCGCCGCGATGGCCATGCCGATGCCGCTGCCGCAGACCAGAATCCCGAGATCGGCGAGAGCGCCGGCGACGTCTTCGCCCACTTTGCGCGCGTAGTCGGGATAATCGACGGACTCGGGACCGTTGGTACCCTCGTCGTTCACCTGGATTCCCTGCTGGGCGAGCCAGTCCTTGATCTTGTTCTTGAGCTCATATCCGGCGTGGTCGGCGCCAAGAGCGATCTTCATGCGCGTCTCCTTGTCATTCCGCGTGAACGGACTCAGCTATGCCCTTCGCTATATCTCCGTAACGCGGCAAGTCGGACGGATGCTGGATGATGATATCCACATAGCAAACGTCCTTGTTTCCGCTGAGAATCTGCCGGACGTGATGCACCAACACTCGGTTCACGGACATTCCCTCGACCGACAAAACGCGCGTATCGGTCTCTTGCACAATCTTGTAACCGTGGCTCGCGATGCTTTGCTTGTACTTCTCCAACGGTGTGACAAGAGGACGTACTTGCAGAATGACTTCAACCTCCCGGTCTTTCGTGCCAAACCAGTTGGTGCCGGGAGAGGGCCATTCGCGCGGAATCGCAAGCACGCAGCCATGTTTCTCGCGGACGGCACGCCAGTCCTTTGGAATCTTGAAATCGGCCGACGAAGCGGGCTGCTGTGCGGCGGCCAGGACCATCGCCGCGATGCACAGACCCAGCAGGCCGAGAACGGTTTTCATGAGCGTCATTGTACTGCGTGCGCCTTGCACCGTGTCCCTTGTGCCTCGCGCCGGTTTCGCGGATAATCCCCCGCACACGGAGACTTCCCATGGCTGCTGCTAGCACGCCCGCCAAGCCGGGCTACAAGTTCATTCAGTTCGACACCACTACCTTCGCCGCCCGCATCACGCTGAACTTTCCGCCCTATAACGTGCTCACCGTTCCGATGATGGTGGAGCTGGCGGAAGCGATCGAAAGCCTGAACGGGCGCGCCGACGTGAAGTGCATCGTGATGGATTCGGCGCAGAAGGCGTTCAGTTACGGCATCTCGGTGGAAGATTCGCGTCCGGAAAAAATCTTCCAGACGCTCGACGCCTTCAACCGCGTCTTCCGGGCAATTGCGGAAATCGGCAAGCCGCTGCTGGTGATCGTGAACGGGCCGGCCATCGGCGCGGGATCGGAGCTGGTGGCGTTCGGCGACCTGGTCATCGCCACGCCCAACGCGCGCTTCGCCCAGCCGGAAGTAAAGATGGGCGTTTTCCCGCCGTTTGCGGCCATCATGCTGCCCCAGCTCATCGGTCCGAAGAAAACGTACGAGCTGATCCTGACCGGCAATCCGCTGACCGCCGAGGATGCGGCTGCGTTCGGGTTCGTGAATAAAGTCGTGCCCGAGGCAGAGTTGCAGAAGACGGTGGGCGATTTGCTGGCGCGCATCGGGCAATTCAGCGGCCCAGTGCTGGAGATGACCAAGCGCGTGATTTCCAGCTCGATGGGCAAGCCGCTGGCGGAGGCGATGAAGCAGTCGCAGGACATCTACCTGAACCAGCTCTACGCGCTCGAAGACGTCCAGGAAGGCCTGCGCGCGGTGGTGGAGAAGCGCCCGCCGGTGTGGAAGAACAAATAACCAGTTGTCAGTTGCCAGTTGTCAGACAAGCCCGGTCCGAGCGACCGGGCTTTCGTCGTCTGCGTGGAATTTCAGAAACTGACAACTGAGAACTGCTAACTAGCAACTGCTTTACAGCGCCCGGTTCATGAACCGCACCAGGTGCCACGCGTCCATGTACTTGTATGGCGTTTCGCCCGTGGTGTAGTGGCCGCAGGGCAGGACGGCGACCGTGTGCTCCAGCTTGCGGCGCTGGAATTCGTCCACGACCTGCTTGGAGAATTCGGGCAGGAAGGTGAGGTCGTAGGTGGCGTAGACGATCAGCGACTTCTTCGGCCAGCGGCTGAACTGGTCGAAATAACTCATCGGGCTGACCGAGGCCCAGACCTGGCGCAGGCTGTCGAGGGTAATTTCCTTCTGGATGCCGGCGCGGATGTGGCGCGTCGATTGCCCGGTCCACACCACGTCCGCGAAATACGTGGACGCGTGATTGAAGGCGTTGGCCTTGAGCCGCGGTTCGTGGGCGCTGGCGATGAAGGCGTAGCAGGAGCCGAGCGAGGTCCCGAGCACGCCGAGTTCGGTGTAGCCCTGCTGCTCCAGCCAGTCGAGGCAGCAGCGGATGTCGCAAATCGCCTGGCGGGTCGCCGCGATGGTGCGTCCGGCGTTGGCCGATACGGCGTAGTCGGCGCGCTCCAACTCCGCCGGGCGGCGCACATCGTGGTAGGGCATGCTCAGGCGTAGCGCCGCGATGCCGCAGTAATTCAGCAGACGGCACAGGCCGTTGTGTCCGAGGCCATCGGAGTTCCACTGCGGCATCACCACCACCGCGCGCTTGCCCTTGGCCGGAAACCAGCGCGCGTTGGCCGTGTTGTTCTCCGGATAGGGAGACGGGTGTGGCGAGGTGAAGCGCAGGAAAACGCCCTCACCGTAGTCGCGGTCGTCGACTTGATTGCCGGTGGAGTAGGCGAGGACCTTGTGTTTCTCGAGGCGAAAATCGGTGGGCGTGCGGTAGGCAAAAAACTCGTCGCCGTGGCTGACGATGTAGCGGTTCAGTTCGTGGAAGTACTTCTCCATCGAGTCATGGTCGGGGGCGGGACGATTTCCGTTTACGCCGGGCCAGCCCTCGGTCCATTCCAGGCCCCACTCGAACGGACGCACCACGCGGTTGGTGTCCCGCGAGGTGAGACGGGTCTCCCAATCGACCATCCACTTTTGGTAGCGGCGCTTCATGTGAGTGAAGTTCGATTCTAACAAGAAGCGGCGGCCATCACGCATTCGGATCAGCGAGCGTGCTCAACGGCATTTCCGATTATCGATTTTCGATTGGAAAAATTCGTATTCCGTATTTCGTATTCCGTATTCCGGGCAGAGAGCGGATTCAGCCGGCCGGAATACGGGATACGGAATACGTTTACAAATACTGCCGCGGTACGCGGCCGGTGATCCGGCACAGCACTTCGTAGGGAATGGTTTCGGTGTGGCGGGCATGCTCGCGGGCGTCGATTTCGTGTTCCCCATCGCGGCCGAGTAGCGTGACTTCGTCGCCGAGGGAAACGCCGGAAACGTCGGTCACGTCCACAATCGTAATATCCATCGAAATAGCGCCGACGATACGGGCGCGCTGGCCGCGGACCAGCACGTCGCCGCGCGCCGACATCAGGCGCGCCAGCCCATCGGCATAACCGACGGGAAGCAGCGCGAGCTTGGTCGGGCGCGAGGTGGTCCAAGTCGCCTTATAGCCGACGGACTGTCCCAAGCCTACGTCTTTGGTCGATATGATGCGCGACTTCCAGGTCAGCGCGCGCTGGACCGGCAGCGTCTCCGGCGACGCGCCCGGCTCGCCGCGCCACGCAAAGGGCAGCGCGTATCCGTAAAGCAGCAGGCCGGGACGGACCATCTGCCGGTGCAACTCGGGGCGTCCCACGATCGCCGCGCTGTTTGCCAGATGCGTGTACTGCGGCGCATAGCCGTGCTCACGCGCGGATTGCTCGAACTCGGCGAACTTGGCGACCTGTTTCCCGACATCGGCGTCGTCCAGCACCTCGGCCGACGCGAGGTGGCTGAACAGGCCCTCGAATTTCAACTGCGCCGCCGCCCGCATGCGTTTCAGGAAGATGCCCAAGTAATAGCTGGGCACTCCGAGGCGCGCCATACCGGTGTCCACCTTGATGTGTACGGGGAATGACTCCGGCGGGGCATGGCGCTTGACCAGCGCCGCTTCCAGTGCGCCCACCTGCCACCACTCCCAGATCGCGGGCGTGAGGCGGTGCTCGATGACGTCGTCCTGCTCGCCGCGCCAGAAGCCGGTCATCAACAGGATGCGCCCGGTGATACCGGCCTGCCGCAGGCTTACGCCTTCTTCCGTTCCCGTAACCCCGAACCATTGCGCTCCGGCATCCTGGAAGGTGAGCGCACACTCCACCAGCCCGTGTCCGTAGGCGTTGGCCTTGACGATGGCGCAGACGGTGGCACTGCCGACGTGCTGCTGGATGGTGCGGAAGTTATGCCGCAACGCGTCGCGCGAGATTTCAGCCCAGGTTGGTCGCATGGAATTTCAAATTTGAAATTTGAGAATTGCAAATTTAAGGCCGGGCAAGAACTTCGCCTCGATCACAAAACTCACAAATTTCAAATTACAAATTACCAGATTTCAAATTCAACCCTGCATCCAGTCGGCGCGGTCGAGGGTCTCGAAGCGCGTGTACTGCTTGGCGAAATAGAGCTGGATGGTGTCGGTGGGGCCGTTGCGCTGCTTGGCGATGAGCAGTTTGGCCTTGTTCTGGAGGTCGGGATTGTCGCGGTCGTATTGTTCGGGGCGGAAGATGAAGGCCACCACGTCGGCATCCTGCTCGATGGAGCCCGATTCACGCAGGTCGCTCAATTTCGGCTCGCTATCCTTGCCGCCCCGGTTCTCGGGCGCACGGCTGAGCTGCGAAAGAGCCACCACCGGAACGTCGAGTTCCTTGGCAATCATTTTCAGGCCGCGCGAGATCGCCGACACTTCCTGGGTGCGGTTTTCCTGGCGCTTGCTGCCGCTGCCCGACATGAGCTGAAGGTAGTCCACGACGAGCATATCGAGGCGTCCCTGCTGGTGCTGGAGGCGGCGCGCCTTGGCCCGCATTTCGGAGAGCGAGATGCCGGGCGTGTCGTCGATAAACAGCGGCGCCTCGGCCAGCTTGCCCAGACCATCGACCAGCTTGTTGTAGTCCTCCTTCGCCAGGAAGCCGGTGCGCAGCTTGTGCGAGTCCACGCGCGACGCCGAGCACAGCATGCGCAGCAGCAGCGATGAGGCCGACATTTCCAGCGAAAACACGCCGACGACTTTCGCGTCGTTCACCGCCGCATTCTCGGCAATGTTCATGGCGAACGCAGTTTTGCCCATCGAAGGCCGCCCCGCAATGATGATCAGGTCCGACTTCTGGAATCCGCTGGTCAGGTCGTCGAGGTCCTTGAAGTGTGTCTCCAGGCCGGTGATGCGCTGGCCGCGCTCGTACAAAGCGTCGATTGAGCCGAACGAGTTCTGGACGATCTGCGAGACATCCTGGAACCCCTGCGAGAAGCGCTGGTCCGACAATTGGTAGAGCGCCGCTTCGGCCGCGCTCAGCACGTCGGTGGCGGAGTCGCCTTCGTCCATGGCGCGCGCGATCGAGGAATTCGAGGCGAAGATGACGCCGCGCAGCAGCGCCTTGTCGCGCACGATGCGGATGTACTGCTCGATGTTGGGCCGGTGCGGCAAGCCGTCGGTGAGCGACGACAGGTAAGCCACGCCGCCGACCGCTTCCACTTCCTTGTTGCGCGACAGCTCTTCGGCGAGCGTGATCAGGTCGATGGCGCGGCCCAGGTCGCCGAGTTCGCGCATGCGCCCGTAAATGCGGCGATGCGAGTCGAGAGAAAAATCTTCCGGCTGCAGGTTCTGCGACGTGGCCTGGTTATAGGCGAAGCTGTCGAGCAGGATGGCGCCGAGGATGGAGCGCTCGGCGTCTACGCTCGAAGGAAGGCCGCGTTCAAGACTGTAATCGGTGGTGGCCAAGGAGAGTTCCTGCTGAGGTGAATTTTAGGAGAAGCGGGGGAAAAAACAAGGGTGAAACGTAGATAAAACGCGGAATGTTGAGGAATACCCGGAAGGCGCTGTGCAAAACCAGAAAGTCGGAAATATTTTGACGCGGCTGAGGCCAGCCCCCTCAGCCGCGCCGGGTAGCGGACGTCCCGAGTGTTCGCTTCCGTTTGCGCTCTCGGCAAAGCCGAAAGCAGGTCCGGCCGCATCGCTCGTGCCAGGTCGGTGACGCGTTGCCAACCCCAGATCGGCGCGCGAGTGAACGCGCAGCCAGTCCGTGTTGCGGCCACCGGAGGCCCATGCGACGCATCCCGGGTGTGCGGACCCGGAAGCGTCATACTGCGTGGTGCGTGGGCGGCGGAGGCCTTGCGGCTTCCCTGCCCATTTGGTTTGGACTTGCGACCGCTCAACCTTGCGTACCGGATTTCTCCAGCGCCGCCGGGTTGTTGCTGTAGCCGGCCGAAGCCGGCTGTACGGATCGTCCGTGCCGCTTGCGGATTCCCGTCACCGAGGACCCGCTCGCTTTGCGGTCTCACCGTCACGTCCGCCCACCGTGCCGAAGCAAGATGGACTGACGCGGTGCGTCGCCGCCTCCCTGGAACCGTTCAGTTGGATCCTGCCCAATCTGTTCGGCTGGCACTTGCACCCGCTTGTGCCCTCCGCAGACTTGGCCGTTTCCCGTCCGGCGGCTCTTGCGAACCGCCGGGCTCCCTGTCCGTTGGCCGCTCCGGCTTTCGCCTTTGCCGCCGTGTTCCGGGAGGAGTCCCAACCGGACGTCCCGAGGCCCGCACGAGTGCATGCCGCGAGAAGCCCTCCGATCCAGCGCGTTCTCGTTGCCGGGAACTTCGTGCGGCGACGCCCTGCTCGCGTTACTCAGATCGTTGCACAGGCGGATAGCTCATGCAGCGGAAAGCCTCGCGCGCGGGACGCCGGGTTTCCGATTCACTTTCGTGCTCCGGATACCCACCGGTTACGGCCAAGGCCGCCGCCGGCTGCACCCACTGCTGTTTCGGTGTCACCCACGCGATGCGCTCAAGACATCAACGCTCACGTGCAGAGAATGTGCCCCAGTCAATCGCGCTGCTCAAGCGGAATTGCAGCGCGTACTGTGACTTTCGTGTGGAGGACGGGGATTGCTTGTGGATGGCTTTGGAAAACGCGGGAGAAATGGCGAACAGGAGAATAACGTATAGACACTTGTGCCCGATTTGGGTACACTTGGCCGGAAAGGAAATACTGTGCGGGTGATCGCACGCAGTACTTTGCAGGATTTCGTTGCGTCCTTGGAAGGCAGCACGGCACACAAGGCGGTCAAGACCGCCCTCGACAATTGGTTCCATCAGACCAGGGCCGCAACGTGGCTCAATCCAGCCGAGGTGCGCAGCGCCTATGCGACGGCCAGTATCGTCAGCGCCGATCGGGTCGTCTTCAACATAAAGGGAAATGATTTTAGACTCATAACGGCAATCGATTACAGGCGGCAAATCGTGTACATCAAGTGGATAGGGTCGCATTCGGACTACGATCACATCGACGCGAGGACGGTGGAATATGCAGGTTAAACCGATCAAGAGTGATGCCGAGCACAAGCGCGCCCTGCTTCGCATTCAAGAGATATGGAACGCGCCGGAAGGTTCTCCGGAAGGTGACGAACTCGATGTGCTGGCTACGCTCGTGGAGAAGTACGAGGACGAGCGCTACCCGATGGATTTGCCCGACCCGATCGAGGCCATCAAGTTTCGCCTCGAGCAAGAAGGCAAGGACTACAGTGCGCTGATCGGCGTAATCGGCCAGCGCACGCGCGTATACGAAGTCATGCGTCGCGCCCGGCCCCTGTCGTTACGTATGATCAGGAACCTGCACCGTGAATTGAAAATCCCAGCCGATGTACTGATCCGACCCGCGACCCTGCCACGGCGCAGAACCGTCCCGGCGAAGAAACGCCGGAACGGAATTCGCAAGTCCGCGTAGAACCTAACCAAAAAAACGAAAGGCCGGAATCGCTTCCGGCCTTCGAAGTGGCGCGCTTTAGTTCTAGTCCCGCACTCCATCCATGAACGCCCGCAGTTTGCGGCTACGCGATGGATGACGCAGCTTGCGCAGGGCCTTGGCCTCGATCTGGCGGATACGCTCGCGGGTAACGGCGAACGACTGTCCGACTTCCTCGAGCGTATGCTCCGAGCCGTCTTCCAGACCGAAGCGCATCTTGATCACCTTTTCCTCGCGCGGGGTCAGCGTGCGCAGCACCTGCGCCGTCTGTTCCTTGAGGTTGACGTTGATCACGGCTTCGGCGGGCGAGACCACGGCGCGGTCCTCGATGAAATCGCCCAAGTGCGAATCTTCCTCTTCGCCGATCGGCGTCTCCAGCGAGATCGGCTCCTGCGCGATCTTGAGTACCTTGCGGACCTTCGCCACCGGAATGTCCATCCGCTTGGCGATTTCTTCCGACGTCGGCTCGCGACCGAGTTCCTGAACCAGCTGGCGCGAAGTGCGGATCAGCTTGTTGATCGTTTCGATCATGTGCACCGGGATGCGGATGGTGCGAGCCTGGTCGGCGATGGCGCGGGTGATTGCCTGGCGGATCCACCACGTGGCGTAGGTCGAGAACTTGTAGCCGCGGCGGTATTCGAACTTGTCCACCGCCTTCATCAGGCCGATGTTGCCTTCCTGGATCAGGTCGAGGAACTGCAGGCCGCGGTTGGTGTACTTCTTGGCGATCGACACCACCAGGCGCAGGTTGGCTTCGATGAGCTCGCGCTTGGCCTGCTCCGCGTCCATGTCGCCCTGGATCACGTCGCGCTGCGTGCGCTTCAGTTCGCTGAACAGCGTGCCCGATTCCTGCTCCAGCCGTTCCAGGTCGCTCTTGAGTCCGCGCGCCTGGCGGCGCAAGTCTTTCTTCTGCTCCTCGCTGCGGGAAGCGTCGGCCTTCTTCTCGATGCCCTGGATCTGGCGGTCGAGGGCGCGCATGGTATCGACCGTCTTGTTCACGCGGTCGATCAGGCGCTTGCGCTCGTTGTGGGTCACGCCGAGCTTGCGGATCAGGCGCGAGACCTGCACCGACTCGCGTCCCAGCGACCAGCGGCAGCGGCGATGTTCCTTCGACTTCTTCTTCGCCGCCGGTATTTCTTCCAGCTTGATGGCGAGCTGCTGCGCTTTCTTGTAATGTTTCGCGATGTCGTCGATGCGGCCCGTCATGTCCTTCAGATGGTTCATGAGGACGTCTTCGGTGATTTCCTCTTCGTCGAAGGTGACGATTTCCTTGATCGAGCGGACACCCTTTTTCAGGTCTTCGCCCAGCGCGAGCACTTCGCGAATGACGATCGGGGAGCGGGAGATTGCCTTGAGAACTTTGAGTTGTCCGCGCTCGATGCGCTTGGCGATTTCCACTTCGCCTTCGCGGGTGAGCAGCGGGACGGTGCCCATTTCGCGCAGGTACATGCGCACCGGATCGTTGGTCTTCTCCAACGCGCCCGGGGTCAGGTCCAGTTCGACCTCTTCGCCCTCTTCCAACTCGGCGTCGAACTTCTTGTCCAAGGCGGACGACGGCAACTTCGACGGCCCTTCCAGTACGTCGATGCCCTGCGTGCCGATGGTGGTGAGCAGGTCGTCGAGGTCATCCGGAGAATGGACGTCGCGCGGGATGAGGTTGTTGACCTCGTCGTAGGTCAGGTAGCCCTTCTCCTTGCCTACGTCGACCAGCTTTTTAATATCGTCGTACTTATCTTCCAGAGCCAAACGAGAAACCCCTTAGTGGCAGCCCGGGCATGCCTTTGCGGCGGCGGGAACGCAGATTAGAACCGGAGTCAAGCAGAAACTTTCAGATTTTAGCACAGATTCCGGCCCCGCCCAAGCCGTTTGCGCAAAACCGCTCCGCACTCCACAACCCATGACGTGTGCTGTCAATATGTTAGATGGCACAACCCTCGGTTTGGTTTCGTAGAGGAAAACTTTCCGCCGTTTGGGATTAAGGCTGGAATGGATGGAATGGGATTACTCCCCGGTCCCGGTCGCTCGATGCCCCGAAAGCGCCCGGTCAATCTCCACTTTTTCCCGCATCAGTTGCGCCAAGCGGGCGCTGTCGCCTTTACGTTCGGCATCGGCGATCTGCTGCTGCAAATCGCGCTGACGGCGCTCCATCCCGCGCCGGCGCAGCGCCAGCGCCGCGCCTTCCAGCAGCTCCGGAGTCATCTCCTCCTGCTCGTCCATCAGGATTTCGGCGAGCAGGCGGCGCTCTTCGTCACTGGCAGCCGCGGCCATGGGGTCGTGGCCATCGGCTGCGACCAGCTTTTCGATCAGCGCCTCGCAGGCCGCACCCTCGTGCAGCCGCTCGTCCTGAAGGTAGAAGCGGGCCTGCCGCGCCGGATCAAAGGCATCGTCGGTCCCATCGCGCGATGAAGTCGTGCCCTCGACGGAAAATTCGCTCGCCGTCGCCAGTGCGCGAATCAGGATCCGCTCCGCCTGCGTCACCTGCGACTGCGCCTGGACTTTCACCTGCGTGCCCGCCCGATCGGTGGCGACGTGCTTCAGTTCCTGCCGCAGCACCGCCGACTCAATGCCCAGCTTTTGCGCGATTTCGTCGGTCAACCCGTCGCGCACGATCCGGTTCGGCACCCGCTGCACGTGCGGAATCAGGTAATTGACGGCCTTCACTTTCGCTTCCGGCGTACGCGGCGGGAACAGCGTCCGGGCACGGTCAATCAGGTAATCGAAATAACGCGGCGCTGCCTTTAATGCCGCGCCATAAGCTCCAGTCCCTTTACGGCGAATAAAGAGGTCGGGATCGAACCCCTGCTCCAGCGTCAGCACCTTGATTTCGAAATCTTCGCCGACCAGCAGTCCCAGCGAGCGCTCCGCCGCCGCCGCGCCCGCGGTATCGGGATCGAAATTCACCACGATTTTCCGGCTGAAGCGTGCCAGCAGCTTCGCCTGCGCGTCGGTAAACGCCGTTCCCGACGAGGCGATCACGTTGTGAAAGCCCGCGGCGTACACGCTGATGCAGTCCATCTGGCCTTCGACGAGGACGGCGTAATCCAGCTTGCGGATCGCTTCCTTGGCCTTGTCGAGGTTGAAGAGCACGCGCGATTTGGAGTAGATGCCCGTCTCCGGCGAATTCAGGTACTTGGGTCCGCTCTTGTCGTCCGTTGCCAGCGTGCGACCGGTGAAGGCAATGACCTTCGCGCCTTCATTGCAGATGGGAAACGTCACGCGATTGCGGAACTTGGAATAAATCGGTGTTCGGGCTGCGGGCTTCGGGATCTCGGCTTCGGATGTTGACGACTGACGACCGACGACCGACGACTCGCTTTCTTTCCATGAAAACAACCCGCTCGCCTTGAGCAGTTCCTCGTCGAACTCACTCTTGAGGCGGTCGCGCAGCAGGAAGCCGGAATCGGGGGCATAGCCGATGCGAAACTTCTCGATGATCTCCGCCGTCAGCCCGCGTCCGGCCAGGTATTCGCGCGCGTGTGCCGCTTCCGGCCGCTGGAGTTGTTCCTGGAACCAGGCACAGGCTTTCTCCTGCATCGTGATGAGTGCGCCGCGCAGCTTGGCTTCGCGCGCTTCTTCCGGGCTGCTGAACGTCACCTGGGGCAGCGGGATGCCGCACTTCTGCGCCACGGCGCGCACCGCTTCGGGGAAGGTGATGTTCTCGATCTTCTGCACGAAAGAGAAAACGTCGCCCGAGGCGCCGCAGCCGAAGCAGTGATAGAACTGCCGCGTCGCGTGCACCGAGAAGGAACCGGTTTTTTCGCTGTGAAAGGGACAGAGTCCGGAATAGTTCTGCGCGCCCGAGCGCTTCAGCTTCACGTATTCGCCGACAATGCGGACGATGTCGGCCTGCTGTTTTACGATGGAAGCGAAATCGCCGGGCTGGGACATACGAGAGAGCTGCTGATAAACGCTGCTGCACGCTGATCTTAATTGTTTCTGGTCCGCGTTGATCAGCGTTAATCAGCGGCTCAATGTTGTTGCTTTTTCGCGAACGGATCTTCGGTGGTCACGTACGACAGTCCGCGCAGCGCCGACGCGTCGTCCTCCAGGCAGCACTGATAAACGGCCTGCCAGTGCAAGAGGTAATTCTCGGCGGGCAGATCGGAATCGCTGTGCTGGAGGAACTCCTTGATGTTAATCCAGAACAGGTTCCTGCCGCGCAACGCGTGCGGCAACTCGCCGGGCACTAATGCGTCGCGCAGTTCCGATTCCGGCATCCAGTCTTGGGGCCCGTTCGTATTCTGTGCCACGGTCAACCCTCACGGGTGTAACAGGGTCGTCGTTACCCCCGTCGTCGGCAAGCGAAAAACGATGGAGTGTTGCTAATAAACTGTGGAAAACTCGGCTGTTCGGTGCAGGAACGAGGAAATCGACGGACCGGAATTTGCAGCCGGAGGCAATCGTTCCCCTCGCATCGAGCCGAGCAATATACCAGATGGACTTCCTACGCCGTCGCCGGTTGCGTTTTCAGCGCAGTTTCGGCGTCCAGCACGACCGCCAGTCCGTGCACGACCGACGCAATCCGCACCGCCGCCAGCACCGCTTCTTCGCTGATCCCCTTCTCCAGCACCACGCGCTCATGCGCTACCAGGCACTTGCCGCAGCCATTGATCGCCGACACGGCAGTGCACCAGAGCTCGAAATCGGTCTGGTCAACGCCGTGGTTGCGCAGCGCCTGCATCCGCAAGCGCGCCGGCATCTCCGAGTACTTTTCCTTTTCGATCAGGTGCTGGAAGCGGTAGAAGATGTTGTTCATCCCCATGATCGCCGCCGCCGCCTTGGTCGCTTCAATCACCTGTTCGTTGATATGCGGCGCCGCTTCCTGGATCACCGTGCGCAGCAGTTCAGCATTCCGCGAAGCGAAGGCCGAGGCGACGAGCGTCCCCCACGCCTGCTGCGGCGTCAGCTCACTCTGTTGCAATAGCCCGGGAAGATTGAGGCGAAAATCCTTGGAGTAGTTAGGAAGTGTGTCGAGAAGTTCTTGCAGGGTCATAAGAAAAACCAATCAGCCGCAGAGGAACGCTGATAAACGCGGATCAGAAAAATCAGCGTTTATCAGCGTCAATTAGCGGCTCAAGTCGTTTATGCCGGGACTAAAGTGGCTTCGCCCTTCTGCCAGTTGCAGGGACAGAGCTCGTCGGTCTGGAGCGCGTCAAGCACGCGCAGCACTTCCTTCACGTTGCGCCCCACCGACAAGTCGGTGACGTACGCGAAGCGGATGATGCCCTCCGGATCGACGATGTAGGTCGCGCGCTGCGCCACGCCCGCGTTCGGGTCCAGGATGCCGAGCGCTGTAGTCAGCTCGCGCTTGATGTCGGCCAGCATCGGGAACGGCAGGTTCTTCAGGTCGGCATGGTGCGTCCGCCAGGCGGCGTGCACGAACTCGCTGTCGGTGGAGCCACCGAGCACCTGGGCGTCGCGGTCCGCGAATTCCTTGTTCGACTTGCCGAACTCCGCGATCTCGGTTGGGCAGACGAAGGTGAAGTCCTTGGGCCAGAAGAAATAGACCTTCCACTTGCTCTTGTAGTCCTGGTCGGTGATGGTCTTGAACTGCTTGTCTTTTTCGAGGCTGACCGTTGCAGTCACGGAAAACGCGGGAAACTTATCGCCAACTCCAAGCATGAATGTCCTCTCCAGTGGGTATTTCAGGTGCCCCACATCTGCCCGGTTTGGCAGATGTGAGCGCAGAAAATGTGCGCAAACAACAAATTCCGGCGCAGGTTTTGGATGTGGGAAAGGGCGGGAGGATGCAAATTTCGGACCCCAAGCTAGCCTATTCGGCAAGCACGGCGGCGAGTTCGCTATTGTCGTCTTCGCGCAGGAAAGATTCGGCTGGTCTTCGCGGATTGATGCGAACGGCGATCTTCATTCCCTTGGTGAGCTTGTCAGCTACGCCGGTCGCCCGAGCTTCGTACTTACAGTTCCATGACTTGGTCCCGCCGTAGAACTCCCCTTCATACGTGTACGAGTACGCGACTTCGACGAACCAATAGGTCACTCTTCCGCTATGGAGGGCGACTCTCGTCTCCTCCAGCGTCGCTTGAACCGTGGTCCAGCTTTCTGATTTCTTCTTGCGAATCCACCTATACACAGCGGCGCTGACTACCAGCGAGCCTACGATGACGAACCAGACAATCGGGAGATAGTCCATCTCTACACCCTCAACTCCACTACCGTTGCTCCCGCGCCGCCCTCCTGCTGCGGAGGCTCGGCGACGGTCGCCACGTGCGGATGCGACTTTAGATATTCGCGCAGCGCCTTGCGCAGAATACCCATCCCACTGCCGTGAATGATCCGCACCCGCGGCAATCCGGCCAGGAATGCCCGGTCCACGAACTTTTCGACTTCGCGCGTCGCGTCGTCCACGTTGCGCCCGATGACGTTGATCTCGCTGGGGGCAGAAACGCCCTCATCGTCGAGATGAACGGACACGCCTTTCGAGCGCGCCGCCTTGACCGGGTTATCTATCGCGCGCGCGACCACGTCGGCGATATCGTCGCGCTGGATCTTCATCGTCATTGGCCCGACCGCGACTTCGAAAACATTTTCAGTGATTTTCTTGCGGATGATGCCGGTGCGTCCGAGCGATTTCAGCTTGACGGTATCGCCCTCGAGCACGTGCTGGATGACGTGCGGTTGAGCCTGGGGATCCTCGCGGTCGGCGCCGGTATGGTGCGCCAGTACGGTCTGGTCGAACTGCTCGCGGAATTCGCGCC